>ERZ773018.142-NODE-142-length-48878-cov-9.508899_pt1 | contig 48878 bp, 46 predicted proteins | sample MGYA00580840_ERZ773018 | MGnify/ENA primary metagenome ERZ773018 (study PRJEB29015, sample SAMEA2738125) | human oral metagenome | biome: human oral; feature: human-associated habitat; material: saliva | place: China | collected 2256 ... | reverse complement strand
GTGTTGCATCTGTTTTAGCGTCGATTCTCTTTGCTTCTGCTAATGCATCATCATAAGCTTTCTTTGAATTTTCAGTTGCATTCTTGTACTTGTCATCTGCCTTAACTGTTGGATCTTTCGCTATTTCTGCTTTTAATGCATCCTTATTTGTAGCTTGACCATCTAAAGCTGTTGCTGCATCTGCTAAATCTTGTTTTGCTTTATTTACTTCTGCTTGTGTTGCATCTGTTTTAGCGTCGATTCTCTTTGCTTCTGCCAATGCATCGTCATATGCTTGTTTCTTGTCAGCACTTCCATTTTTATATTTAGCACTAGCTTTTACATCATTTTCTTTTGCTATTTCTGCTTTAAGGGCATCTTTGTTAGTAGCTAGACCATCTAAAGCTGCTGCCGCATTTGCTAAATCTTCTTTTGCTTTTTTTACTTCTTCAACTGTTGCATTTGATTTTGCATCAATTCTCTTTGCTGCCGCTAATGCATCATCATAAGCCTTTTTCTTTGCATCTGTTGCATTTTTATATTTATCAGAATTTTTTACAGTATTTTCTTTTGCTATTTCTGCTTTAAGAGCATCTTTATCAACTCTATATGCATAAGTTACAGTTTGAGAACCTACTACATAATTTACAGTATCTCCTGATTGGTATCCTCTTGCGGTTGAAACATTTGTTGCAACTAACTTATATCCATCAAGATTTACATAGTTTGATAAGTTAACAGAAGGAGTACTTCCATCACTTCTAAAAGTCTTATGAGATTTTATTTCTTGTTTTGTATCTGCATCTACATACTTAACAGTAACATAAGAACCACCTGCAGTATATTCAAAACGTTCTAATTTAAATTGTTGTAAGTTTCTAGCGCCCCCAGTTGATGCAAATAGAGCAAAAGCTAACTCTTCTTGACCAGCAACCTGTCTAGTTGTTCTTCTACTATAATTAATCCAATCTTGAATACTTCTTTCAAATACTTGACCATCATATGTTACAGTCATTTTCTTTGTAGAGCCGTTATAACTAACTATTACCTTTTTAAATTCATTATTAGTAGGTTGAGTAGTCAATCTCTTTGCATCACTTACAGCATATCTTGCTCTACCACCACCATCAGTATGATAGAATGCTCCAAATGCTCCATTTTGATATCCTGGAAATTTAGGATCGGCATCTGATTTAGCTGCTCCATTTGGTGTACTGGTATTATGGTAAGTATCTAATTTAAAACCAAAAGAATTTGGAATACCTCCAAGTCCTATACTTGCTCCATCTAATCCTACTACTCCAGGTTCAGAAGTTGTAAATACAAAAGAAACACCATCTCCACCAGCAACTCCATCGGGGCTATATCCTTCATATCTTTTTCCAATATTAATTTTACCTACTAATTCAAAGCTTTCAGATAGTGAAATCTTATTAAATAATGTATAAGCTCCCTTTCTTGAAGGTGCATCATCAGTTAATGTTACTACATTTCCATCTTTGTGAGCATCTGCTGATGTTGTAAAAAATGTGTCTTGATTATCTGGAGTAACAATTAATTTCGCCTTAGGGTTATATTCTGCATTACCTAAGTTAACAGACGGATCTATTTCTCTTTCCGCTCCGTAAGAAACATGTCTTAATGAGCCTGTTAATTTTGCTGTTGTTGGAGCTAATAAAGTAAACACTAATAGACTGCTTACGAATAACCAGCTACCATGTTTTTTTCTAGCTCTCCAATTTTTCTGTACTACTTCTTCTCTCTTCATACATACCTCCTATTTTCCTATCTTTTTTTGTAAATTTTTATTTTTAATATACTTATATAGTATATCATAAGTTTACCATTTTTTAACAAATAAAATAGCTAAAAACCTTAAAATTTGAATATTATTTTTGATAAAATTAAAAAAATCTTATGGTAAACTTTTAGCAATCAAAAATATAATTTTAAATATGTATATTGTCTTGTTATATAAAGGATTGTAAAAAGATATCCATTTTAAAAACTTATAATATTTTGTTAATTTTATGTAATATATTTTTCACGCCTAAAATTCCAAAAGCGAACGTTTTAGTGAATTTCTAAATTTTTGCAATAAAAAAAAGTAGTATAAATACTACTTTTTAATTTTTAATTATTTTTGTTCTTTGAATCCTTGTTGAGTTACAAGTTCTTCACTCTTTTTCATACTAATTTTAACTTTTTTAGGATCTTGGAAGCTTTCACCCATTATAGTTTTTGCTTTTTCATAGTCAAGATTTTCATAATCAACTTCTAAAGTTTCAACGAATTTATCTTCTTGATAATCTATTGATTCTTTGATTCCTTTGATTCCTTGATATTTTTCAGCAATTGGATCTAAAACAGCCTTAACTGCTTCTTTTGTCTTTAAGTTTGGAATATTAGCATAAACACCTTCGTTTACAGTTGTTTGTTTAATTACTTTATCGTCACTTTCATTATAAGTATAAGTTAAAGTTGTTTTAACTCCATTATTTTCTCTAACAAAAGTTTTTGTAGCAGTTTTACTTCCTGAACAAGCAGTAGTTAGTACTACAACAAATAACATAGCAAATGCTAATAAAGTTCTTTTTAAATTTTTCATTCTTAACCTCCATTTAAAAAATTATAACTAATTTTAGCATATATGAAAAGTTTTTTCAAATATTTTTTAACAAAGTTATTTTATGCAAATAAAAAAGCAGTATAACTGCTTTTTATTATTTTTCTTTAAATCCATATTTTAAAATATTCTTTTCAAACTCTTTAAAACTTAAAGATTCTTTAATTTTCTCTTTAGCTTGTTCTACTTCTTCTTCAGATAATTTCATACCTAATAGTCCGCTGAATTTATTAATATCAATTTTTGTAAAATCAATTGAAATATTAGCTACTATCCCTGTATCATTATATTTAAGTTCATATTTAAAACCCTCTATTGAGTTAACAAAATTTCCTGCCATTGATGCCATCGCTTTTGCTTGCTCTTCATTTTCAACTCCCAAATTTTTATAACTTATTTTAACTTCTGCATCAATAGCTTTAATAGTATCTTCTTTATAATTAACCTTTATAGTACTTGTAATTTCTTCGTTTTCAAAATAATAAGATTTTGTTTGTCCACCAGAACTACAAGATGCAAGAATTACAATTGTAAAAAGTAATACAAAACTTGTTATAATTCTTTTTAAATTTTTCATAGGACACCTCCATAAAAATTATTTTTCTTCGAATCCTTGTTGTAATAACATTTCTTCACTTGCTTTCATGCTAACTTTATTTGCTGAAGGATCACCTGAAAATATCATTCCTGGTAATTGTCTTGCCTTCTCAAAATCAATATTTTCATAATCTACTTCAAGTTCTTCTGTAAATCCATCATCATTAAAAGTAACAGATTCTTTTAAACCTTTAATTCCTTGATATTGTTTAGCAGCCGCTTCTATTCTGCTTTTTACTTCTTCTTTACTTAAACCATTAAATCCTGAATATGGAGCAATTGTATTAGATGTTTGTTTAATTACTTTATCTTCGCTTTCTATGTAAGTATAAACTAAAGTAATTTTTATACCGTTTTTTTCTAATACAAAAGTCTTTGTTGCATTTTCTCCTTTACTACCACAAGCTGTAGTTACTACAATAACAAATAGCATTGCAAATGCTAATAATAATCTACTAATTCTTTTCATTATTTTCCTCCTTTTTGGTTAACTAATTTTATCACATTATGAAATTTTTTTCAAATTAACCCTCCCTTCCACGATGCTTCACATCAGGTGGGTACCTGGGAACCTTGTTGTTTCACAATAAAAAAAGACAGTTAAACTGCCTTTTAAAATTATTTTTTTTCTTCAATTTTTTTAAATCCCATTTGTAATAATTGAGTTTCCATTTCTTTTAAAGTAACATTATTACTTTTAAGTTCACCAGTAAAATAAAGTCTATTAAACTCATTTGATTTTTTATAGTCAAGTTTTTCAAAGTCGAGTTCTATATCTTCTATAATCCCATCATCTTTAAATTCAACACTCGCTTTTATTCCATCAATTGCTTGAATTTTACCAACAACTTCATTTACTATTTTTTTAATTTCATTTTCTTTTAATCCCGAATAAGACGAATATTTAAAAGTTGATTTAACTTTTTCTTTTAAAACTTTTTCTTCCTTTTCAGTGTAAGTATATGTTATAACTACTTTTGAATCATTTATAAGTAGTTCATAGGATTTTGTAGGATTTCCTTTCTTCATTGAACAAGCTGAAGCTAATAGTATAACAAACAACATTGAAAATAAAAAAAGTATGTTTTTTAGTTTTATCATTCTCTTCCTCTACAATTATTTTTGTTCTACAAAGCCTTGTTTAATTAACTCAGCTTCTCTATTTTTCATACTTAAATCATTGCTACCATATACTTCTTCAAATCCTGGAATTTGTTGTTTAGCTTTTTCATAATCAAGATTCTCGTAATCTAATTCAACAGTTTGAACATATTTATCTTCTTGAATATCTAAAGTCGCAGTCAAACCATTAATTCCTTGATGATTAGCTAAAGATAGATTTAAAATATTTACAACTTTTTTTCTTGCTTCTTCAGATTTTAAAATCATTTTTGCATCTGTAACTTTAGTAACCTTTATAATTTTATCCTTACTTTTAATATAAGTTATAGTTTCAGTTATAGTAACCATTTCTTGTTTTAATACAAAAGTTTTTGTAATAGGTTTGTTACTTTCACAAGCTGTTGTTAATACTACAATAAATAGCATTGCAAATGTTATTATTAATCTACTAATTCTTTTCATAATGTTTCTCCTTTTGGGTTAAATTATTTCTTTTCTGTATAACCATCATTTGTTAATTTTTTTACTGTTTCTTCCATACTAACTTTAGATTGTTTAGGATCTTTTATATTTGAGTTAAATGCTTTATTTGCTGTTTCAAAATCAAGATTTTCATAGTCGATTTCCATAACTTCAATAAAAGTATTTTCTTTATATTCAATACTTTCCTTCACACCTTTTATATATTGATATCTTGCTGAAACTGCCTCTACTTTAATTTTAATTTCATCCATTGGTAACCCTTTATATATACTATATGGTACTTCAGTAGTAGTTACTTCTTTTAGAACCTTATCTTCTTTTTCTATATATGTATATTTAATTGTTGTTTTTATACCATTCTCTTTTTCTTCTTTTTCAAAAGTTCTTGTAGCAGTTTTTACTCCTAAACCAGAACAAGCAGTTGTTAATACAACAACAAAAAGCATAGCAAATGCTAACAGAATTTTACTAATTCTTTTCATAATCACCCTCCTTTTTGGTTAACTTATTCTATCACAATATGAAATTTTTTTCAAATTAAAGTCCCACCCTTCCACGATGCTTCGCATCTACTGGGTACCCAGAAACCTTGTTGTTTCACAATAAAAAAAAGACAGTAAAACTGTCTTTTAAAATTATTTCTGTTCCACATATCCCTCATCAAGAAGTTGTTTTTCTATTCCTTTCATAGTATATTTTACTTCTTTAGGACTTTTAAAACTTGGTCCAAAAACTGTTTGTGCTTTTTTATAATCAATACTTTCATAGTCTATTTCAACATTTTCAACAAAGGTATCACCTTCATAAGTTATATCTGCTTTAAGACCCTCAATGCCTTTATATTTAACAAGAGCCTTTTCAAACATATCTATAATTTCTTCTTTAGTTGATTCAGGTTTATATGTTGAAAAATTTCCTTCAGTTTTTGTTTCCTGTTTAAGAATTTTATCTTCTTTTACTTTATAAGTATAAATTATTGTTTTTTTTATAATACCATTATCAAGTAAAAAAGTTTTTGTTGAAATAGATTCAGTTTTTATACAAGCAGTTGTTAATACAACAGTAAAAAGCATAGTAAACACTAATAAAATTCTTTTAAAATTTTTCATAAAATCTCTCCCTAAATTTTATGTATATTCCAAAATTTATTTCTTTTCTACATATCCACCTTTTAACAGCGCATCTTCTGTTTGTTTCATGCTGAATTTTTCTTTATGTGGATTAATGTAATTTTCTCCAAATACTTTTTGAGCTTCTTCATAAATAAGAGTTCCAAAATTTATTTCTGTAACTGTTTTAAATCCATCATCTCTCAATTCTAAAGTATTTTTAATCCAGCTATATCCTTTTTGATGTTCATTTACTTCTTTTAAAATTTTTTGAATTTTTTCCTTATTTCCACCACCTATTTTGTATGCTTCGTAAGTTGATTCAGTTGTAGTTTCTTGATATACAATTCTGTCTTCACTTTCTATATAATAATAAGTAGCAGTTTGTTTATAACCTGGTGTTTCCTTTACAAAAGTTTTTGAAGGATTCTTCTTTTCCTTTGGAGTTGTATCTTCTACTTCTACTTTTTCTTTTTCTTCTTTTTTATTTTCATTATTTGTTCCTTTATTTGAACAAGCTGTTGTCAATACTATAACAAATAGCATTGCAAATGTTACTAAAAATCTTCTAAAATTTTTCATCATTTTCCTCCTAAAAAATTTATTAACTAATTCTATCATATTATAAAATATTTTTCAAACTACATAAAAAAAGATAGCTATGCTATCTTTTTTAGTAAATTAATTATTTTACAGTATAACCTGCTTTTGTTAAAGAATCTTCAGTCTTTTTCATAGATACTCTAACTTTTTTAGGATCTTGGAAGCTTGGTCCGAAAACTGTTTTTGCTTTTTCAAAGTCAATATTTTCGTAATCTACTTCTAAAGTTTCGATGAATTTATCATCTTGATATTCAATGCTTTCTTTTAATCCAGTAATTCCTTGATATTTTGCAGCTATTGGATCTAAAAGTTTTTGAACATCTTCTTTGCTTGATCCTGGTCTGAATTCAGAATAAATGCCTTCGTTTTTAGTTTCTTGCTTAATTATTTTGTCTTCTTTTTCATCATAAGTATAAGTAATTGTTGTCTTTAACCCATTTTTTTCTAAATAGAAAACTTTTGTTGCATACTCATTTTTCTTTGAACAAGCAGCTGTTAAAACTACCACGAATAACATTGTAATTGTTAATAAAATTCTTCTTAAATTCTTCATTATTTACCTCCAAATGAAATTTATGACTTATTGTAACATATTTTTAAATATTTTTCAACAAGCAAAAAAAGTAGTGAAATACTACTTTTCTTAAATTATTATTATTTTTGTTCTTGATATCCAGCTTTTATTAAAGTTTCTTCTGACTTTTTCAAGCTAATTTTAACTTTTTTAGGATCTTGGAAGTTTGTTCCCATAACTACTTTTGATTTTTCATAGTCAAGATTTTCGTAATCAACTTCAATAGTTTCTATAAATTTATCTTCTTGATAATCTATAGATTGTTTAATTCCATCAATTCCCTGATATTTTGCAGCTATTGAATCTAAAATCTTTTGAATATCTTCTTTAGATCTGTTTAGATTTGCATAAAGCCCTTCATTTGTTGTTACTTGTTTAATCACTTTGTCTTCTTTTTCAATATAAGTATACACAACAGTTGTTTTTAAACCATTTTTATCTAACACAAAAGTTTTTGTGCTAGTTGCATCCTTACTTGAACAAGCTGTTGATAAAACAACAACAAATAACATAGCAAATGCTAGTAATGCCTTTTTTAAATTTTTCATTTTTACCTCCACTTTTATATATTAAAATTATTTTTGTTCCTTATATCCTTGATTATACATAATTTCTGCAGATACCTTCATGCTAACTCTTACTTTTTTTGGATCTTGAATTGAAAGATAATTTTTTGCCTTTTCATAGTCCAAATTTTCTAAGTCAACTTCAAGACTTTCAATGAATCTATCCTCTTTATACTCTACAGTAACGTTTAATCCTTTTATACCTTTTGTTTCTTCAATTTCCTTGTCGATAATTTTCTTAACTTCTTCTTTAGTCATTGCAGGATTTAATTTATCATAAATTCCTTCATTTGTTGTCAATTGTTTAAGTACCTTATCTTCTTTTTCATTATACACATAAGTAATTGTGGTTTTTTGTCCATCTACATCTTTTACGAAAACTCTTTTTTTAGTTCCATCAGAACAGGCAGTTGTTAATACAACAACAAATAGCATAGTAAATGCCAATAAAATATTCTTAAGTTTTTTCATTTTACCCTCCTTATATTTTATACTTAAATTCTACCATATATCAACACTTTTTTCAATTTTAATACAAAATAAAAAAAGTAGTAAAATACTACTTTTAAATTAGACTATTTTTGTTCTACATAACCATCTTCTAATAGAGCTTTTTCTGTAATTTTCATACTAACTATTCCTTTTGAAGGATCTTGAAACTCTTCGTCAAGAGCTACTTTTGCCTTTTCGTAATCAAGATTTTCATAATCAATTTCTATTGTTTCAACAAAGCTATCATCTTTATAATCTATTGAGTATTTAAGACCTTTAATACCTTCAAATTTTTTAGCAATTGGCTCTATCATTTTTATAATTTCTTCTTTTGTTTTTCCAGGTTGAAACTCCGCATAAGTTCCTTCACTTATTGTTTCTTGTTTAATTATCTTGTCTTCTTTTTCAATATAAGTAAACACTTGAGTTGTTTTTAAACCACTATCTTCTAAAGTAAAAGTTTTTTTCGCTGTTTCTCTATTATTTGAACAAGCTGTTGCTAAAACTACAAAAAATAACATTGCAAATGTTAATACTATTCTTTTTATATTTTTCATTAATTCCCTCCTAAAATACAATAATTCATTTTAACATAAAAATCAAGTTTTTACAATAAAAAAAGCACTCTTTTGAGTGCTTTAAATTAATCCCAACTTGGTGGATTTGATTTTGATTCTGTATGTTGGAAGTATTCGTATTCTGAGAATCCTAACATTCTTGAAACTAATACTACTGGAAATACTAACATAGCTCTATTAAATCTTGTAACTGTATCATTGTAAATCATTCTTGAATTCTTTACATCTTGTTCATAAGAATCAATTTTATCCATTGTATTTAAGTATAATGTATTTGCCTTTAATTCTGGATATGATTCAACAACTACTGCAAGTCTTGATAAAGCTTGAGTAAACATATTATCATCAGCTTCAATATCTTTTACAGAACTTGAACTATTAACTCCTCCTCTTGCTTGAACAACTTTTTCTAAAGTTTCAGCTTCATGAGCAGAGTATTTTTTAGTTGCATCAATTAAAGATTTTAAAGCATCCCATCTTGATTCAACATTTGCTGCTATTTGTCCCATAGCATTCTTAACCATTTCTCTTAATCTTATTAAGTTATTGTAGCTAGCCATTAACCAAAGTCCTAATAAGACAACTACACCTAAAACTACGCCTAAAACTATCATAATTTTCTCCTTTCAAATTTATATTAATTGCATTAATATTATATCAAATATATACCCAATTATCTACTACCGCCACCGGAACCTCCACCAAAGGAGCCTCCGCCTCCACCGATACTTGAGAAGCCTCCGCCTCCTCCTGAGGATCTTGAAACACTTCTTGAATAAGCATCTATGAAGTTATTAGAGAATACATGTGAGTAAATCATAGCTGAATGCAATGAGTAAACATCTACATCGTAATTTTCTAAAAATTCTGGTGATAAATTCTTTAATTGTTTTTCAACTTGATCAGCAACATCATATAATGTAGCATAAATCAATAAATCTTTCCAAACTTTAATTTCTTGAACTTCTCTTTCGCTTAATAGAGAGAAATCTTTCAAATAATTATAGTATTTTACTAATTTCGCAGTAAATTCCTTACCTTTTTCATTGTAAGTGTAAGTATTCTTATCTCTATTATTCTTTACAAGCAAGTCATTTTCCGCTGCATAAGTTACAGAATCTTTTCTAAACTCATCTTGTAATTGTCTGAATTGATTTTGATTATGTGTCTTTCTTAAATAATTTGTAAATTCATCTTCTTGTAATATTCCATCGTCTCTTGCAGCTTCAATAACCATTTCAAATAATTCTCTCTCATTTTTAGTCTCAAAAGGATAATCTTTTTTATAGTCAATTTTTAGAGAAAGAATATCTTTCTTAAATATGAAGCCTTTTTGTTCAGTCATTGGAATTAGAAGTTTTGTTTGTATCCATTTTAAGAAATAAGCTCTAATTATGGCCTCAGGTCCATCAAAACCAGCACATTTTAGAATGTGTGAAAGTCTCCACCATTCTTTTTCTGGAATATCTCTATAATATTGTCCTTTCAAATCAAATTTCTTATATCCGCCTTTGAATTTCTTTTGAGCTACAGCTTTTGAACCAAATGCTATACATACTATTAGTATTACTAATCTAACTATAGCTTTAACTGGAAATACAGTTTTTCTTTTCTTAGTACTTCCCGTATTGTTAGTGTTTTTAGTATAGCTTGAGCCTTGAAACGCTTGATCTTGATAATAAGAAAAGTTTCTACTTATTTTTTCTCCTGTTGTGAATTCACCCTTATTGATTTGAATTAAAACAGTTACATAATTTGATCTTGAAAGACTTGTTAAGCTTTCAAAAACAATATTTCCATTATCAAAAACTATCTTACCCTTATTACCAAAAGCCCAAATTTTGGAATTTGTATTGTCAAACTTTCCTTCTTCCTTAGTGATAGTAACTTTAACCTTTTGAGGTGGTGCTTCTAAATCATCATTTACAAACTTCCAAAAAACCATATCAGAATCATTTAAAAGTTTTACAAAATTTGTAACTCTATAACTTAATTTAAAAGTTTTTCTGTGATAATCTCCAAAACCAAAGCAAAGTTCATAACCATTTGAAGTTTTTATAACTCCAGATTTACCAGCTTTTTGTTGTATAGTCTTTTTAACTTCCCATTTTGATAAACTCTCATACGGAATTTCTCCAGAATCAGTTATTTCAGAAACATTAAAATTAATTATTTCGCTTTTTCCTAAATTATTTATAGGAATATAGTATTCTGTACCCTTTGTTGGATGATAATCCATAATATTTTCGATATCAGCGCTGCCGTCCTTATTAATTCTAACAGTTATTTCATTTTTATATAAAGTATCTGCATAAGAATTGTTGGACTGAACAACGAACAATCCGAGCAATATTAAAGAAAACACAAAAATTCTTTTTACAAAATTTTTAATATTTTGCATAATTCTATATACCAACTTTCTTTAAAATTTACAATTTACAAAACTAAACTTGCAATTATATAGATTAAGAAATTTTATTTTAATCTTCTTAAAATCTCTTCCTTACCTAAAATTTCTAAAATATTAGAAAGTTCAGGTCCATGAACTTGACCTGTAAGTAATGCTCTAACCGGCATATACAAGTCTTTTCCTTTGAAACCTGATGCCTTTTGGATTTTTTTCATAAATCCTTTAGCAATTTCTTCGTCTATTTCATCAATTTGAGATAATTCTTCTTTAATTTTTTCTTTTAAAATTTCTATATGTTCAACATTTCTCATTTCAACTGCTTCTGGTTCAACTTCAACATCTTCAAATAAAAATCTTGATTGATCAACAATTTCAGGAAGTCTTGAAATAGATTCTTGGAAAGTTTTTGTAATTAGCTCAAGTCTCTTTTCACAAATATCTTCCTTGATAAAACCTGCTTCAACTAAATAAGGTTTAACAAGTTTTGCAAGTTCTGACACTTCCATTTTTCTAATATATTGAGCATTAACCCAGTCTAATTTATCTACGTCAAAAACACCACCTGATTTTGACACTCTTTCAAATGAGAATTGTTTAACCATCTCATCTAAAGATAAAATTTCTTCATTACTTTCTGGACTCCAACCTACAAGTGCTAAATAATTTACTAGTGCTTCTGGTAAATATCCTTTTAATCTGAAGTCTTCAACTGAAGCATCATCATTTCTCTTAGATAATTTCTTTCCACTCTTATTTAAAACTGTTGGTAAATGAACAAAAGTAGGTTTTTCAAAACCTAATGCTTCATAAAGATAAATATGTTTTGGAGTAGATGAAATCCATTCATCCCCTCTTACAATATGAGTAATTCCCATTAAATGGTCATCAACAACAACAGCAAAATGATAAGTTGGGAAACCATCAGCTTTAATTAATACTTGGTCGTCCATATCATTTGTGTTAATTGTAATTTTACCTTTAATAACATCTTCAAAAACAATATCTCTATTTTCTGGTAATTTTAATCTAATAACATAATTTTCGCCATTTGCAATTCTCTTTTTAGCATCTTCAATACTAATACCTCTGCAAAGTCCGTCATATCTTGGAATCTTTCCATCAGCTTTTTGTTGATTTTTAATGTCATCAAGTCTTTCCTTACTACAGAAACAATAATAAGCATAACCTTTTTCAATAAGTTCTTCCGCATATTTATTGTAAATTCCCTTTTCAACTCTTTCAGATTGAATATATGGACCAAATTCACCAATTTCTGTAATATTATCATTTTCATCAAGACAAACACCTTCATCTGCCTCAATACCTGACCATTTAAGTTCGTGAATTAAATTTTCAATAGCTCCTTCAACATATCTAGTTCTATCTGTATCTTCAATTCTAAGCAAAAACTTTCCACCATTTTGCTTAGCATATAAATAATTATATAATGCAGTTCTAAGTCCTCCAATATGTAAATATCCTGTTGGACTTGGCGCAAAACGTAATCTTACCATTTAAATATACCTCCTAAAAAATAAACATTTCCTCAACATAATTATATATCAAATATTTTTATTTGTAAAGAAATACTATTTTAGAATCGTCCAAACTAAAGCTTTTTTTAAAATGGTAAATATAATACTAATATAATTTATGAGATCTCTCGACTTCGCTCGAGATGACGTATAAGGGAAAAACTTCGTTTAGGAGCTTAACGTTAAGTGTAAATAAATTTCAAAAAATTTAAAAACGTATAATATTAAAAATTTATAATTCTTAAAATTTTATATGAAACTAAATATTTCACGTCATAGAAACTTTACAGGTATAGCCCCCAACACGTCATCTCGACCGAAACGAAGCGTAGATGAGTGCAGCGGAGAGATCTCATAGTTTTGCTTGTAAAAAACAAAAGTAAATGTATCGTAGATACATAAAAAAGACGGTATCTCTATCTCCAAAAATTTCAATCTAAAAATTTCAAATTTTCGATATTTTCCCGTCTTTTATTTATTACGATAACGATAAATTCGTTATTTCTTTCTTGCAACAAAATAATATCTGTGAATTCTACCTCTAATTACTCCTTCTTTTTCAAGAATTTCCTGTGCTTTGAAGAGATTTTCTTTATACTTTTCAACTTCGAAATAAGGAAATTCCCAATCTATAATCCTTGCAAACCAAACTAGAGCACCAACATCATAAAACTCTATCGGTCTATAAGCTTCTGCTTCTTCAACAATCTCAAAACCATTTTCTATAAATTCTTCTTTTGAAATATTCAGATAAGCTTTAGGAAATGGAATATCAACATCTCCTATTAAAAGTTCCACTAATTCTCTGTCATTTTCTGCACCAACCTGTTGTGTAAGAAATAATCCTCCACTTTTAAGAACTCTTTTAAGCTCATCTATATTATATTCACCATGTCTATTTGTAATAATATCAAAATAATTATCTTTAAAAGGAAGTTCATCACCACCATCGGCTGGTTTAAAATCTATTCCCAAAGGAATAAGTCTTTCCTCACATATCTTAATATTTGGATTATAGCCTTCAATTGCCGCGGTATGTTTGGGATTTATCATAAAAGATAAAAGAAATTCTCCACCACCAGTTTCCATATCCAACAAATAATCATTTTCTCCTAAATAAGATTTTATAATACTCTCAAAATCCCATGGAAGATCATCTTCTTCTCTATATCTTTCTCTAATATGAGAAAAATCCCAACCTTTAATATGAGCAATATCCTGCTCATGTAACCATTCATTTAAAAGTATCTTTTTATCCATATCTTTCTCCTTAAATATCTATATAATTTATCTAACAATTGAATTATCCATCATCAAATTAGCTATATGATGAGGAATCATAGAAACTTGCATTGACATTTCAACATGATAATTTTTCTCCAAAAATATTATATTTAATTAAACAAATAAGATTTGTTAAACTCTATAAATTTAAGAAAACTTTGTCAATATCTAATAAGACCTTTGATATACAATTTTTTAATTCATATAATGTATCTGTGTTAAATTTGCTTGGAATATCTGATTCGAGATATTCTTCACTCCATTGCTCATTATCCCATATATTAGTAGAAGTTTTACAAGAAAAACGGTATTTTTGTGTGCCATTAGATATAATACACATTACAGGAATTGTTCCGGATTCCTTTGTATATTTTTTATAGTATGCATATATCGTTTTATTTTTTTGCTCATCTAATATAAGGAGAAAAAATACACTTTCTAATATGCTATCTGATTGCTTGATAATTTCTTCGTGAATCCACGGAGCATATAACAAACCAGCAAGCAACTCATTACCATATTTGTTTGCTACACTCATCCAGTAGTTCTCTTCTTTTTTCATCTTATCTTCGAAATTATCTAGTGATAACAATTCATATTCTTGATGTTGACACTTAAAACCATGCCATTTTCTATATGGTAATGTTGCTTCTATTAGAATCCATTCATTATTATCTCGTACAGCAGCACATATATGGTCTTGCTCATCTCCATAACAATCCTTATGTATATATGCATATTTTGCTTCATATCCTAATTTTTGAAATACTGAAACCAATAAATTTGAATAATCACCGCAAGTTCCAGCCTGCATTGAAATGACATCTAAATCACTTCTTTGCAGAGGAAAAAACGGAGCGTTTAATCTACTGTATTTTACATTTTTATCAAACCAAATAAATAATTCATCACATACAGTTTTAATACTACTTCTATCCTTAATGTTTTTTTGTATAAACACATCAATCACTTCATCATCAGAATGAATATATGTCATTTTACCTCTCCAATACAAATCCTTAATTACAATTTTTCGATATTCATACTTTATACTTTACTTATAATCTCACAAATTTAATTATATTATACCACTTGTTAAAATTCTAATCTATAAAAATTTAAAAGAGAGTGACTTATCACTCTCTTAATTTGATATAAATATTTTTTATTTTTAACTATCCTTTAAGATTAATAAATTGCTCATTTGCCTTTAACAACTTTTCGTAATAGTCATTATAACTCTTACTAAATTTTCTAATTAGTGGAATTGCTATCTCATAATACTTATTATCTATCATAAATTTTTTAAACTTATCTTGAATATGTTTCATCATACTATTTTTATATTCTTCACTATTTTTATAAAATTCATATTGTGAAATAGCGTCTTTATTATCTTTAAGCCACTCTTTTACATTTTCAATTACTTCTATTTTAGATTTGTTGACTTCTTTTAAAGTATGAGTATCAAACGCAGAACTTATCTTCTCAATATAACTCTGCTCATCTTTAGTCAATTCAAAATTAGGAAGTTTATCTAGATATTCAACATATTTTTTAAAATACTCTTCCTCATCTTTTTCTAAAGGCTCATTTAAAAAAGGTTGATAAGCTGAAAAAATCATTTGTCCAAAATATCCTGGAAATATTCTTTCTAACTTCTCATAAATAGACTCTTCAGACTCAATCAATTCTAATTTTCTGTCAATAACTTCTTGATTTTCTCCTTTTATGATAAGTTCAAGAACTTCTTTCTTTCTCTCATCAATTTCTAGCTGATGTTGTCTTCTTCTTAATACTGAAGACAATATATCTCCATCAGAAGACAAGCAACTTTCTATCTCTAAAACACTCATACCAATTTTTCTAAATAATGATATTTTTATTAAAACTTCTAAATCTTTATCACTATAATCCCTATAACCATTCTCTACTTTTTTAGGATTGATAAGTCCTTTTTCTTCATAATATTCAATTGCTTTTCTAGTCAAACCAGTTTTCTTTTGAATTTCATTTCTTAACATAATTTCCACCTCCTTTAATTAAAGGATATCACTGTCCCCAAGGGACATGTCAAGTGGTTAATAAAAATTTAATAGCATAAGTAGTATTATCTTTTCAATGTCTATAATTTAACTATATTATACCATTTGTTTCAATTCTAATCTATATTAATTTAAAAGAGAGTGATTTCTAACTCTCTCAAATGGTTTTTATTTATAAATTAAAAAGTAGTTCTATAAAAAAATAAAATCATTCATTATATGGGGGCTTTAGGAGATCTCCAGATCAATTGTATCCAAAGATACAATTAGCCCGTCAGACCTACTTTTGTTTGTTTATGTCTAAACAAACAAAGTTAGGTCTAGATTGACTTCGCTCGAGATGACGTGTTGGGTGCTTTACTTGTAAAGTTGCTAAGACGTGAAATATTTAGTTTCATATAAATTTTTAAGAATTATATTATACTTTTTTAAAATTTTTGAAATTTATTTACTTTTAACATTAAGCTCCTAAACGAAACTTTTCCCTTATACGTCATCTCGACCAAAACAAAGCATAGCTTAGTTAAGTGAATCTAGCCCTAACTTTGCTTGTAAAAAGCAAAACTAAATGTATCGTAGATACATAAAAAAAACGGTATTAGCACTTATAATAGAAGATACTTCAATTAACTTCTAAACAAATAATCTTCAAAAACAAAAATTAGTAATCAAATCATTTCACGTCACAGCAACTAGCAAAGCAATACTCCTAACACGTCATCTTGAGCGTAACGTAGTGTAGTCAATCTAGACCTAACTTTGCTTGTTTACAAGCAATAGTAGGTCTGACGCAAAGATTGTTCAAATCTTTGATTTGAGTACAATCGACTGCGAAAATCTCATACTTTTGCTTTAGCAAAAGTAAATGTATCGTAGATACATAAAAAAATAATTCATAGAAACAAAAAGACGGTATTTATACCGCCTCTTTATATATTCTTAATACACCATACAAAACCCTTTGCCAGTCTAATATCTGAATCTTGAAAATGTCCGCCATTATTCCATTCTAGAATTGTCTTAATTCCTCTGTTATTTAAAACTTCTTCTTGTTTTTGTATAGCCTTTCCTACTCTAGCCATTGTCTGATTTTTTGTTTTTTCTTCCTTATCTCCTAGACTTAAATAAATCACATTAGATAAAGGAGTATTTTTTACTATAAACTCTTCCCAACCGTTAAACCACACAGATGGAGAAGCTCCAACAATCGCATTAAAACTACTTGATTGATAAGAACTCCACAGAGAAAATAAACCAGCTAACGAATATCCCCCTAGAATTAGTGGAATATCATTTTTAATTTGATATTTTTCACAAATAAAATCAATCAAAACATCTTCTATAAAAGAAAGAGTATTCTGTGCGCCATCTCCAAAACCATCTTTACCAAAAACTGCAGGAGCATTCCAAGGAGATAAATCATTATTCCAATCGGAAATTTGAAAAGCAACCATCAAAAAATTCTCTCTCACATCATTTGAAATTAATTCTACTTCTCTATCTAAAACCTTAATATCATTCTCATCAACAGGTTGTATCAAAATATATTCTGGACTATTGCAATAATAAGCAATACATCTTGTATCATTAACATTTAATTCTTCTTTTTTATAAGCCATTACAATTCCAACCTTTCTTTAAACTAAAATATTTATTCTAATATTTTTTCTCATAATATTTAGTTATAAAAAACATAATAACTGGTGAACATACAATTGAAATTATCAAAAGAACAGCCGGTAAATACGCCTTTGTAGAAATACAGATAACTGCAACTATCCCAATAATTAGCAATAGAATAGAAGCCATCATAGCATTAACCTTATCTCTAATTTTTTCATTTCTTTCATCATTTACATCTATCTTATAACTTTTATCATTTTTAATTATCTTATTATGCACAATATTGACATGAGAAACTGAAATACTCATTGCAAAAATGAAAGTCAAAAAAATCTTCAATGCCTCATTTAACTTTAAAGCAAGGACTAAAACAAGGCTACAAAATCCTAGCACATATCCCAAATACCAAATTTTACTATTTTTCATATTATTCCTCCTCATAAATGAAAATTTCTTCAATCTGTAAACAAAAAAATTTTGCAATTTTAAAAGCCAACACAATTGATGGATTATATCTTCCATTTTCTAAAGAATTAACCGTCTGTCTTGACACCTCTAAAATATTAGCCAATTCTTCCTGAGTAATTCCTCTATCTTTTCTTATCTGTTCAAGTTTATTTTTCAAAATTATCCCCTCTTCTATGGAAAGTTTACTTTACATTTATTTTATCAAATCCATTTTTCTATGTCAAGTAAACTTTACATTATTTCACCAATCAAATCAAACAAAATATAAATTTTAAAATAATTGATTAAATAATATTCATATAGTATAATTATAATAATTAAGTAGTTTTTTACATAATATATTACATATATGCAATTTAACATAAAAGTTTTATAAATTTACTTCGATTTTTGAATTAAATTTTGATACTTTTAATATTTTTAAAAAGAGAGCAGTTGGTTATTTAACAGCAATCATAGATGGGCAGCAAAATATGATGATAAAAATAAGTAGTTATTATAAATTATTAACTACATTGATATAGTTCAAATTTTATTTACAGAAAGGAAGCTTAATATGAGTAAAAAAATATCAAAATCAAGTAGAAAAAGCTCTAATCATATCAGTGATATTCTTGAATCAATGAATCAAGAAACAAGATATCTTACACCAATTTTTGGGACAGAAGCTAGTGATATTGAAATGCCAAACAAAAAAATAAATGAAAATCCTGTTGCTCCTCAAGTTGCAGCAGAAATTATTAGAGAATATCTAAAAACAGAAGGAAATGCAACACAAAACCTTGCAACTTTCTGTCAAACTTATATGGAACCAACTGCAACAGCATTGATGGCAGAGAATTTTGAAAAAAATGCAATTGATAAAGATGAATATCCAATGACTGCAGACCTTGAAAACAGATGTGTTGACATTATTGGAAACTTATGGCATATGAATCCAAAAGAAGAACCTATAGGAACATCTACTGTCGGTTCATCAGAAGCTTGTATGCTAGGTGGACTAGCTATGCTTTTCAGATGGAAACATCTTGCAGATAAAGCAGGAGTTGATAGATTCACCAAAAAGAGACCTAATCTTGTAATTTCTTCAGGATATCAAGTATGTTGGGAAAAATTCTGTCGCTACTGGGATATTGAAATGAGAACCGTTCCACTAGATATGGAACATTTATCCCTTAATATGGATACAGTAATGGATTATGTTGATGATTACACAATAGGTATAGTTGCTATTTTAGGTATCACTTATACAGGAAAATATGATGATGTAAAAGCTCTTGACAAGCTAGTTGAACAATATAATAAAAAGAAACCTGATTTACCTATTAGAATCCACGTTGATGCTGCTTCTGGAGGTATGGTTACTCCTTTTCTAGAACCTGAATTAAAATGGGACTTCAGATTAAAAAATGTATGGTCAATTAGTACTTCAGGTCATAAATATGGTCTTGTATATCCGGGAGTAGGCTGGGTAATTTGGCGTAGCAAAGAAGCTCTTCCAGAAGAATTAATTTTCTGGGTTAGTTACTTAGGAGGAAAAGAAGCTACTATGGCAATCAACTTCTCACGTAGTGCATCTCAAATTGTCGGTCAATACTATATGCTTATGAGAAACGGGTTTAAAGGCTATAAAGAAATTCATCAAAGAACAATAGATGTCGCAAGATACATGGCAGATGAAATCAAAAAAATGGGAATATTTGAACTGCTTGAAGAAGCAAATCAAATCCCAATCGTATGCTGGAGACTAAAAGAAAATGCAAATGTACAATGGACATTATATGACCTTGAAGATAGACTCCGTATGCATGGTTGGATGATTCCTGCATATCCTATGCCTGAAAATATTAAAGATGTAGATGTACAAAGACTTGTTCTTCGTCAAGACTTCGGTATGCCTTTAGCAATTCTTTGTATAAACGAAATGAAAAAACAAATTGAAATATTAAACAGTTCAAGAGTTGTTCTTCATGATAATGAAAAGAATGCAAAACCTGATAAGGGATTTGACCATAGTGGTAGGTAAAAATCTTCTACTATTATAAATCATACAAATTAGAAAACTATACTACAAAAGGGACTTACAATAGCCCCTTTTTATGTGTACTTAATTCCAAGTTATTTTTTGAGTTCTCTCAACTACGGTCGAGATGACGTGTTGGTAGTGTTTCTTTTCATAGCAATACGACGTTAATTATTATATTTCTTTTCTCTTTTATATAATAATTTTAAGTTTATTTACTTTTAACGTTAAGCTCCTAATCGAAGCTTTCCCCTTATACGTCATTTCGACTGGAGCATTAGCGAAATGGAGAAATCTCATACTTTTGCTTGTAAAGCAAAAGTAAATGTATCGTAGATACATAAAAAATAATAATTCATAGATACAAAAAGACGGTATCTCTACCGTCTATTTATAACTATTCTAAATTCCAACAAAAACTTCGACAACTTTTCTTATTTTTTCTAAGACTATTTCTTTTTTCTTTTCTCTTACTCCACCTCTTCTGGATAGTGGTGGAATTATGCCGTCTAATTCATCTCCTGCATATTCCACATATCCTTTAGATATGGATTTTTCAATAAATCTGTTGGCTTTCTCATTTAGATTTTCTTCAGCAATTAGTTGATTAATTTTAACTGCTTTTTCTTTTTTTGCAAAATCATAAAAAGTTTCGATAATATCGTCAGTATTTTTCAACTCTGATAATCTTGTTTTGCTAATGAATTCCATAACTAAATCTTCTTTTGCTCTTGTTCCAAGACTTGATCTGATTACTCTACGAACTTCAGCTTTCAAACTTTCGATATCGTCATTTTCTCTTGCCTTTTCAAGAATCAATGCTAAAATATAATCTAGATTAATTTCGTCAGTCTTTAGCAAATCAATTTGAAATTCAACATCTGAAAAGTCAACTTGTGCTTCTTCAGCTTCTTTGCTTCGTCTTTCGTTCAAAATACTCTCTCTGATATCGACATATACACTTTTCATATCTTGCATTAGTCTTTCAGAAATAATTTTTTCAAAACTTTCAAATTCGTCAAAATTTCTAAGAATATTCTCAGCTTTTAACAACTCTCCAAAAAGCTGTACAAATTCTTTTTTATCAGCTTCAAGTACAATTTCAGTTGGGTCAGGAAATTTAGCAATTATTTCTTCACATATATCCTTATAACCTTTAAATTTCTTTCCTGTTTCTTCATCTGTAAAACCATGGATATATTCATCGTAGCTCTTTTCTAAAATTACATTGACACTATTTTCATCTCCAAAAGTTTTAATCGCATCTTCTGTAGCTCTTTCCAAATTTCTAAAACATACAATATTTCCAAATGTTTTTACTTTATTTAAGATACGATTAGTTCTTGAAAATGCTTGAATCAGTCCGTGATATCTTAAATTTTTATCTACAAATAAAGTATTTAATGTAGGAGCATCAAAACCTGTTAAAAACATTCCAACTACAATAAGCAAATCAACTTCTTTATTCTTTACTCTATTAGATAAATCAGAATAATAATTTTGGAATTCCTTTCCTTCAGTTGAAAAATTTGTTTTAAAAAGTTTATTATAGTCATTTATTGCCCTATTCAAGAATTCTTTAGCTGTAGAATCCATAGCTGACGGTTCAAAATTTTCATCCTCTATTTCTCCAATTGCAGATGGTTCTTCATTTGCAGAAAAACTATAGATTGTAGCAACTTTTAATCTCTTTTCTTCAGGTAGAGCCTCTTGTTGTTTTTGAAATTCTTCATAATACAATTTTGCAGCCTCTACACTCTGAACAGCAAACATCGCATTGAATCCATTTAATCTTCTATGTTTTAAATCATAAAACTCATTTCTATGTGTCTTAGTATCAAAAACCTTTAAAATATATTTAGTAATTTCAGTTATACGGTCAGGATGTAATAGCATTTTTTTCTCTAATTTCTTTAGCTTTTCCTCATCCGTTTCCATTTCAATTTCCTTGAATTTAGGAGTAATGTTATTATAATCTACTTTAAATTTTAAAACTTTCCCATCTCTAATCGCATCTGTAATTACATAACAATGAAGTTGAGCACCAAATGTTCCTGAAGTCGTATCTCCTTTAAGAGAATTTTCAGCAAAAATAGGTGTTCCAGTAAATCCGAATTGATAATATTTTTTAAATGATTTTCTGATATTTTTTTGTGCATCTCCAAACTGTGAACGATGACATTCATCAAAGATAAGGACACATTGTTTATCATAAATTGGATGATTAGGATTTTTCTTTACAAATTCATTTAACTTTTGGATTGTAGTAACAACAATTCTATTGTCATCCTTCTCAATAGATTTTTTAAGTTCCTTAGTATCCTTACTTCCATTGACACTATCTTCTTGAAATTTTTTATATTCCTTCATAGTTTGATCGTCTAAATCTTTTCTATCAACTACAAAAAACACTTTATCAATAAAATCAAGACTTGTCGCAAGTCTTGCAGTCTTAAAAGAAGTTAAAGTTTTACCAGAACCTGTAGTATGCCAAATAAAACCACCAGCTTCAGCAGTTCCTGCTTTTTTACTTTCATAGCTTGACTTTATTTTCCATAAAATTCTTTCGGTAGCTGCTATCTGATAAGGTCTCATAATGAGTAAAGTGTTACTTGCATCAAAAACACAATATTTTGTAAGCACTTCAAGAAGAACTCTTTTTTCAAAAAATGTTCTGGTAAAATCTTCTAAATCACGAATAACCTTATTTCTAGCATCAGCCCATTCACAAGTAAATTCATAATTATTTTTATTTTTCGCAGTTGTATTTGCAAAATATCTCGTATAAGTTCCGTTGGAGATTACAAAAATTTGCACAAATTTATAAAGAGAATGATCTAAATTAAAACTCTCTTTACTATATCTGTGAATTTGATTAAATGCTTCATGTAAATTTACTCCTCTTTTCTTTAACTCTATATGAACTAAAGGTAAGCCATTTACTAAAATAGTTACATCATAACGATTTTGGTTTTTTTCTCCAGCAGTAACTTGATTTACAACCTGTAAAAAATTATTGTGAATATTTTTCTTGTCAATAATCTTTATATTTTGTAAATGCCCATCATCAAAAGTAAAATCGTAAATATAGTCCTCTTGTATTTTTCTTGTCTTTTCAACCATTCCATCCTTTGGACAATCCAAATACTCAGTTAAAAATCTTTCCCACTCAGATTTCGAAAATGATACATTATTTAATCTTTCGATTTGAACTTTTAAATTACCATACAGTTCTTCACTTGTTGTAAATTTTACTCTTTCATATCCTTGAGAAACTAAATTACCTATCAACTCTCTTTCAAGCTCAGCTTCACTTTGATACGAGCCTCCACCAACTCTATTATTTTTGTCATAATGTGCCAAGATAATTCCTCCTGTCATCTCAGCAATAGTTGACACACTGTATTTACTCGTTTCCTCTGACATCTAAATACTCCCTCCATAAGTTTTAGAAATAAATTCTAAAAATTCTTCCAATTTCTTCACTACTTCTTTATCCAATTTTTCAACCCATCTTTTAGGTATACTTTCATAGCCAAATTTTGCACCAGCAATACTTCCTGCAATCCCTGCAATTGTATCTGCATCTCCACCGTGATTTACAGCACTAATGATACAATCTTCAAAAGATTTCTTTTCACTCCAATAAATAGCATTATTGAAAGTATTGACAATATATCCACTGGGCTCTAAAAGAACTCTTTTTTTTAGACTTATTCTCTTCCCTAAAATATGAGCTTTAATAATTTCAGTATATTCCTTTAAAATATTTCTACAAATATCATTATTATGGGTAATATCTCCCTGAATAAAATTAAGTTCTAAGGATTTATCTGAATTTAATAATGAACAAGGCAGAGCTCTCATAAGACTTCCATTGCCCAAAGCAGTATTATCCTCTACAATATAATTTCCAGACTCCTTATAAAAAGCTATTGCTCTTCTACATTGATTTCCAATGTCTTTAGGTTTTGTATCATACCAAGCAACAAAACTATCAGCTACATCTTTCTTAAAATTCTTAAAATCATTTTTCATAAGAACTTCCATAACACAAATCGTCATCTGTGTATCATCTGTAACTTCTCCAGCTTTTAAGTCGAGCCAACCTCCACCAACTATATCAGTAAGTTTTCCGTATTCACTTTTTATTTCAGTAGCACTCATAAATTCAGTAGTCGCTCCCATTGCATCTCCAATCGCAAAACCATAGAGCGAACCCTTTAACCTGTCTTTAATATTATTCATACATCCTCACTTTAAATTATCTATCAAAACTTAATAATTTTTCTCTATAATATTCATATTGTTTTTGTCTTAATTCAATTTCCTTTGGCAATCCTTTAGAAATATTATTTACAATATTATCAAATTTATCAAGAATAGAAACAATATGCTCTTGAACTGGTATTGAAGGAATAAAAAATTTTAATTTTCCTATTTCTCCAAGATTAATTTTTATAGGAGTTGCATTATGCAAAATTCTTTTACTTAATTCTTTTTTACCTTGATTACTTTCAATTAAATATTTTAGAAATTTACTTAACACAATATCATTACTTGGTCTAATCAATGCTAATGTTACATAATAAGCTAAATCATCATCATTTTTAACAATAGCACAAGTTCCAATATCTCCTATTCTAGTCATAAAAACATCATTTTTTCTAGGTTTAACTTTAAATTTATTATATTCTTCGATTGTTATATATTTGTTAGTTCCATAAATATTTTTAATATCCTGAACACTTACAAAAGGGACTCCTATATTAACATATTTCGGTGTTTGATGAGTTCCATCATAAATTTTAGCAAAATCTTCCAATTTCTTTAGTTCAACTCCAAAAACAGTAACACCAACAATTTCTCCAACTTCTTTAAGAGAGTTTAGATACGAATTAGAGAGATATGCTCTCTCTCTCTCTCTCTCTCTCTCTTAACAGAATTTTCATCAAATGTCAAGAGTTTTTCGCGATAATATTCATATTGTTTTTGTCTTTGTTCAATTTCTTTTGGCAACAAACCTTTTGTATCAGCCAACAAAGATCGAAATTTATCAAGAATTTCAACTACTTTGTTTTGTATTTCAATTGGTATAATTGGAATTTTAAAACTTCCATATTGTTTTGCATTTATATTTGGTTGTGAACCTCTGCTCTTTGTATTGTCAACAAAAATTTTATAACGATTTGTATTTAAACAATAAAAAACAAATTTAGGTAAAGCAATTTCCCTATTTACAATCAATCTTATTAAATATCCAGCATATATACATTTATCATTAATTAAATGTATATAATTTTTACCAACGGTCGCTCCACTTCTAGCAAATAAAATATCTTCATTATTAAGAATATACTTTTCTTCTACTACATTAGGAGATGCTTTTTCTTTATTTAATCCACCACTATCGTTGATATCTGTAATTCTAATATATCTTGTTTCTCCATCGTAATCTATCGCAGATGCTCCTGAACCATAGCTTAAACTTCCAACCGAAATTTCATCTAATGTCTTCCATTCTAACTTTAATAACCTGTTTTCTTCTAAATGGCATGACAATTTATTCAAATATTCTTCACTTAAAAGCATATCTCTATAATATTCATACTGTTTAGTTCTAGACTGTAATTCAGACTGTAATTCAGACTGTAATTCAGTAACATAATTTGTAAATTTGTCAAGTGTTTTTACAATTTTTTCTTGTGTTTCTATTGAAGGAATAGGAATTTTTATTCTTTCAACTACATTACTCATTAATTTGGGGTTCCCCGACCCTCCTTTTACATGCTTTTTTGCTTCAATTTGTAACCAATATACTATAAACTTAACCGATAATTTTTTATTATCTTTTGGCTCAATCAGTCCACAAATATTTGTTACTGAGAACTTTCCATTTCTATAGAAAACAGTACCAGCATATGCTCCATCTGTAGTCCATGTTGCAAATTCTCCATCAAAATCATATGTGCTTATCCTTCCTATTTCTCCATTATTTCTTGTTTGGGATGAATATACAGGGAACTCACCTTTATGTTCCTCTAAATAGATTTTAGATATAACACGACCCCTCTTAATATTACAAACTTCTCCTAGTTTTTTCCATTCTACTTTCTCATTTTTTAGTAATTTATCTATTTTACTCATCTTCAAGCTCCTTTACAATTTCGTTTATTGAGCTTCTTAATTCATCTATTTTCTTTACTGTTTCTTCAATTTCTTTGTTTAGAACTTTTATGTCGATTACTTCTCTGGTATCTTCTTTTTCTACATAAGTAGAGACGGATAAGTTGTAGTCATTTTCTTCTATTTCAGTTCTATCTACATATCTTGAAAAATATTGTTTATCAGTTCTGTTTCTAAATTCTTCTACTATTGCACTTATATTTTTTTCTTCCAAGATATTGTTATTAGTTTCCTTTTTAAATTCTTTACTTGCATCAATAAAAAGCACCTTGTTTTCTGTTTTGTTTTTAGCAATAACTAAAACACAAGTTGCTATTGATGTTCCAAAAAATAGATTTTCAGGTAATTGGATTACACAGTCTATAAAATTGTTGTCCATTAAATATTTTCTTATAGTTCTTTCTGCACCTTTTCTGTAGAAAATTCCCGGAAAGCATACTATTGCAGCTCTACCATTGCTTGAAAGATAGCTTAGTGAGTGCATAATAAAAGCATAGTCTGCATAAGATTTTGGTGCTAATTTTCCTGCAGGAGCAAAACGTACATCATTAATTAAAGTCGGATCTGCATCACCTATCCATTTAATTGAATATGGAGGATTTGAAACAATCGCATCAAAAGGCTTTTCGTCATTATGTAACGGATTAAGCAATGTATCTCCCCTTTTGATAGAAAAGTTATTATAATTTACATTGTGAAGAAACATATTCATACGAGCTAGGTTAAAGTTAGTCATATTAATTTCTTGACCAAAAAAGCCCTCTTCTATGATATGGTCGTCAAATTGTTTTTTCATTTGCAAAAGTAAACTTCCACTTCCACAAGTTGGGTCATACACTTTGTTTATCTTTTCTTTTCCATCCATTACAATTCTTGCTAAAAGTTTTGATACAGTTTGTGGAGTAAAAAATTCACCACCGGATTTTCCAGCATTACTTGCATAATTAGAAATTAAATATTCATAAGCATCCCCAAAAGCGTCAATATGATTATCTTTAAAATTTTCAAAATTAATTTGAGCTATTCCTGTTAAAATATCTCTTAATCTCTTATTTTTTTCTGCTACTGTTCCCCCAAGTCTATTGCTTGTCGTATCAACATCTTCAAAAAGTCCTTTGATATCATCTTCAGACTCAGCACCGATAGCACTTTTTTCAATATCAGAAAAAATATTCGCAAGTTCTGTATTTAAGTTTTCATTATCTTTTGCATTTGCTACTACATTTTCAAAAAGCTGACTAGGTAAAATGAAAAATCCCTTTTCTTCTATTGTTCCACTTTTGAAATCTCTTTTTGCTTCATCATCTGAAATATCAGCATATTTAAAATTAGGGTCTCCTGCTAAATGTTCATTTTTATCAAAATAATCTCTTAAGTTTTCAGAAATAAATCTGTAAAACAAAATCCCTAATATATATTGTTTAAAATCCCAGCCATCTACGGCTCCACGAACATCATCTGCAATAGCCCATATTTTTCTATGAAGCTCTGCCCTCTGTGCAGTTTCATTATTTTCTTTTGAAAAATCCGACATTTTCTCTCCCTCTCTCTATTTAAATTATTTATTTACTATAATTTTTATAAAACCAATTCATAAACTAACAAATCCTCGCTACTTATTAGCTTAAAATTGTTATTTGTTGCAATTTTTTGTGTTGCTAATTGTCTTTTATCACATTCGATAATGAGTGAATGGATATTTTTATTTTTTGCATAGTTAATGAGTGATTTTGTTATTTCATCTGCTATGCCACATCCCCAATAGTCTTGACTTAAAATAAAGCCAATTTCGTAACTGTCTTTGTCGTATTCGTGAAAAATAATATGTCCAATTAATTTTTTGTTTTCTTTATATTCTAAAGCAAATACTAGTGGAGGATAAGACAGTGCATTTTTGTTTAAAAAGTCTTTTGTGTCTTCTAAAGTGAAAGGTGCTTCAATGTATTCCATCACTTTAGGGTTACTTAATATCAGATATAGGTCATCTACATCTGATTGTTTAAATTGTCTTATCCTACACCTTTTTGTTTCTATATTCAAAATATGTTCCAAGATTATCACTCCTAATTATTTTTTATTCCACGTCTTTTAATGATTCTATCATTGGAACTTTGCTAAGCATTATTTTTACTACGAAGTAAACAATGAATGTGAAAAATAGTGTTACTAGGGCTGAGTAAATGTAGCTTATTAATTTTACTTTGTTGAAAAATCTGATTGAGTCCATTGCAAGTTGTTCCATTATATTTATGTGCAGACTATGGCCTACAAAGACTCCGAGCCCTATTCCTAACATTGTTAGTATTACAGTTTCTTTGTAGATGTAGTTGTCAATTTCTAAAGGATAAAATCCTAAAACTTTAAGTGTTGCAATTTCTCTTTTTCTTTCTGAGATGTTTATATTACTTAAGTTGTATAAAACTACGATTGACAAAAAGCCTGAGCATATTACGATTACTAAAATAATTGAGTTTATGCTGTAAGATGCGTCATCAATTATCCTTTTCAATGAGTGTATGTTTGTGCCTTTTACGGCAACTGGATCTTTTTCTAATTCATTTATTACTTTTTCGATATTGCTCTTGCTTCCATCATTTAAAATTAGTAGTTTTGTATTTTTTATAGGTTTTCTGAAAAAAGTTTGTTCATAAGTTTTTTCGTTCATTATAAAGAAATTGCCAACATGATTTTCAAAGATTCCTGCAACGACTCCCTTATATTCTTTATTGTTATTTATAAAGGTTATTTCATCTCCAACGGAAAGTGAAAATTTTTCGGCTAATTTTCTATTTATATAGATTCCGTCATCTAATTTTTCAATTTTTTTGTCTCCATTATATAGTCCAAAGAACTTAGAAAAATCACTCAAATTGTCAGTTGTAAAGACACCTATTTTTTCATCAAAGCTCTTTTTGGATTTTATATTTACAGATACTAAAGATAAATCAATACTTTCTTTAATGTCCTTATTTGCTTTTATATCTTCATTAAATTTTTCCAAATCTTTTTCCAATGACATTGGATTGTAGATAACTGATGAATGATATTTTGTATATTTTGAGTATTGTAAATCGGAAACTCCGTCTAAGCTGTCTTTTATTCCAAATCCTAGCACTAAAAGTCCCATACAACCCATTACACCTATAATTGTCATTGTAAGTCTTAGTTTGTATCTAAAGACATTTCTTAGAGTTGCTTTTTGCAAAAATGAAAGTTCTTTCCAAATATAAGGTATTTTTTCAAGAAAAACAAAGTTTCCTGACTTTGGAGCCTTTGCTCTCATAAGTGATGAAATTTTTTCTTTTAGCGTTCTTATACATGTTATATATGACACAAAAGCTGTACAGAAAATTGCAATTAAAATTCCGACAACAATTATTTGTGGATAATAACTGTCAAAAACTTTTGTAAATATAAATGCTTTTAGATAGGATCTGTAAACAAGTGGAGAAATCACTTTAAAACCTAATATAGTACCTATTATTCCTCCAATGATACTTGCTAAAAGTCCATAGTAAAAGTATTGTTTTGCAATGTCGATATTACTATATCCTAGAGCTTTTAAAGTTCCTATTTGTATTCTATTTTCATCTACCATTCTAGTCATTGTTGTAAGTGATACCAAAAGTGCAATGAAATAGAAAAATAATGAGAATACATTTGAAACACCATAGATTCCATTTGCTGCAAAATAAACTTTTGACATTGCAGATGAAACAAATCCTTCTTCAATATTGTAATTTGGCTCTATCAATTTAGATAAAACTTCATCGCCGTCAGAAATTTTGCTATCTGCATCGGAAATTTTTCCTTTAGCATCTTCCAATTCATCTTTACCTTTATTTAATTTTAAGTTGTTTTCTTCAATTTCAGCCTTTTTTTGAACTAACTTTGAATAGTATTTGTCAAATTTATTCAACCCTTCCTCGTACTTTGCTTCCAATTCATACTTTTTATTTTCTAAATTTACGATTCCGGAAGATAATTTTTGCTCCGCTTCAAACAATTCATTAATCTTTGAAGAAATATCTGACAGACCGGCATCAAGCAAAGCTGAATTTTTTTTGATTTTTTCAAGAGTCGCATTTAAAACAGCCAATTTTTTAGTAATTCCTTCTTTTTTTGCCTTATATTCGCTTTCTTCAATTAAGTTTGCCTTGTAGTTTTCTTCAAGCAATTTTAATTCTTTGTTTTCATTTTTTATTTGTAGCTCAATATCGGTTTTTGAATTTTCCAAATCTGCTTTATCTTTTATTAAAGAATTATTTTTTTCAGTTAAAATTTCTTTGTTTTTATCCAACTCTACTTTTTTAGAATACAACTCATCTAGGGCTGTTGTCAATTTTGATTCATTTTGATTTATCTGCTTAATAAATTGATTTTTTTGATAATCCAAATCCGCAAATGCTCTTCTTAAATCTTTTCTTCCACTTTGTACTTTTTCAAGATTTTGTTGTAATTTCTTTTCACTTTCTTCAATATCAAATTTATTTTTATTAACCTCTTCCTTGCTATCATCTAATGCTTCTCTTTTTTGAGCATAAATAACATTATATACTTCTCCGGCTCTACCTTTGAATGAATCTTGTAACTCTATTTTTCTTTTGTTTGATAGTTTTTTATACTCTTTACTATTTCTATTCAAACCATTTAGGTCTGAAAAAGTAATTTTTGCATAAGAAAAATAACTGAAATCAAAAGTGTCTTTTGAAACTATCGCCAAATATCCATTTTCGGTAGTTCCCATTAACAATGTAGTTAAAACCTCAGGACTTTTGATAAAGCCTTTAACTGTAAATTTACTTTGTTTTAATTTTTTTACTTCATCTTTAAAAATTCCAAATTTTTCAACATTTTTAAAGTCTATTTCATCTCCGATTTTATATTTATCTTTTAATCTTTCATCCAACAAAATGTCAGAATCGGATTCAATATCTTTCCCCTCTACTACTTGAACGGTACTAATTTTTTCAGGCTTGTTTTCAATGGTAAAATCTACTTTCCTATCCTCATCTTTAAGATTTATACTGTATCCGTATTCAACATCCTTTAAGTTTTTTAAATTGGAAATTATATTCTCATCCTCTTTTTGCAAGCCAAAATTAGAAGAAATTTTATAATCGTATAAATTTCCTTCTTTTACACGTTCATCAACACTTCCTCTCATGATGTATGGAGTTATTTTAAGTCCTACAAAGACCATTACTCCAAGTGCTATCATAAATACAATAGATACAAATTTCGGAAATGTCCTAAAAATTGTTCTGTAAAAATTTTTAAACAATGTTTTTTTCATACTACCACTCAATTTCCTTTATGTTCTTCGGGTTTTTATTTAATATCACATTTTTTACAGTACTATCGTTAATTTCAATAACTCTGTCTGCCATTGGCGCTATTGCCTGATTGTGAGTTATTAAAATTACAGTTGTATTTGTACTTTTACATCTTTGGTGCAAAAGTTCTAAAATCCTCTTTCCGGTATGATAATCTAAAGCTCCTGTAGGCTCGTCACATAAAAGCAGTTTAGGATTTTTACATAGTGCTCTGGCTATTGCAACTCTCTGTTGTTCCCCTCCGGATAATTGACTTGGAAAATTTTTCAGCCTGTGAGATAATTCAACAGATTCCAAAACCCCTGCCGGATTTAAACTTTCCTTTACGATTTGCCCTGCAAGTTCAACATTTTCCAAAACTGTTAAATTAGAAATTAAATTATAGAATTGAAAAACAAAACCTACATCATATCTTCTATAGTCGTTAAGCTGTCTTTTATTAAATTTACAAATATCTTTTCCGTCTATAAAAATTTCTCCACTTGTTGCATCGTCCATTCCCCCTAAAATATTAAGGATTGTGGATTTTCCTGCACCGGACGGTCCAACGATAATACAAAATTCTCCATGTTCTATTTCAAAAGAAACATCTCTATTTGCAACAATCTCTGAACTCTTTCCTTCATTATATTTTTTATAAACATTTTTAAATTCGACAAAAGCCATAATTGCCTCCCATTTTAATTTATTCTAAATATATTACATTTAATATTTAATATTTCATAAAATTACTCAAACTAACCTAATTTTACTTTAGCACAAAAGTGATAAAAAATCAAGATTTTAAGTACAACCAAAACTGTTCTTTAATCAAATTTTTAATATCGTTTGCAAAAATATTCTATAAATTTAATAAAAAATATTTATTTTTCAATAATTTTTATTAACCTTTTTTATAAAAAAACACTTGTATTATTTATTGCAAAATGGTATAATGAAAAAAAGAAATTAAGGGGTGGTTTAAATGTTAAATTTTGTACTTGGTCCGTCAGGATCCGGAAAAACTAAATGGTTGATAGATAAAGCAAATGAAGAAGTGAGAAAAGGAAACGGAAATATCATCTTTATAGATACAGATGATTCTCATATTTTCAGCTTAGACCACAGTGTAAGATTAACAAATGCTAAAGAATATGGAATAGTAAATCTTGATAAATTATTCGGATTTATCTTTGGAATTGTTTCAAGAGATTATGATGTGGAAAAAATTTACATCGACGGTATCTATTCAATAATTGATCTTGATAGCGATAAGCTTTGCAAATTTAAAAAGGATGTCGAAGCATTTTGCAAAGAGCACAATCTTGAAGTTTTTATGGGAATTAATATCCCTAAAGAAGAACTTTGTGAGGGAGCTCAAGCAACTTGTGTCGAATTAAAATTAGACTAAATTTAAAAGGCATCGTTGGGATGCTTTTTTTTGAGTATGAATATACCAACAAAACAACTTGAGATTTTTTTCAAAAGAAGAAATGAGTTAATTAAAGAACTTTCGATAAGAAAAATCGACAAATTATCTTTTTTAGAAAAAAATTATGAATTGATACAAAATTTAAATATGAAACCACTTTTAAATATATCATCGCTGGAAGAAGGGATGTATAATTACCAATACTACAATATTTTAGCGAAATTTTTTAAACAAAAATCAATTTTGTATTCAAATAACAAGAAAAAACAAAAAAAATATAATGAAAATCTTATGAAATCTAATAATTATTATGCGGAAAAAGATAAATATCTTTTAAAGATGATTGACTTCTTAGATGAAAAAACTACAGAATCCTATTTTATAGATATGAATTCAAAAAGACTTAACAATTCTCTTTTTGAAATTGTTGTGAAAGATGTTGATTTTGCAATTTTTCATTCTATGAATATTGAAATTTTACAGAAATTAAAAGAAAAGAATATATTTATTGATGAGATTAGAATTTCAAAGATTAATGACTATGTTAATACAAATATTTAAAAGGTTGTGTAGCACATACACAACCTTATTTTTTTTTATATTAAACATTTCTAAAAACTTTGTCAATAACTTCTTTTAGAGTTTTAGATTTTTCTACTTTTAAAGTTTTTAAATTTTTAAGATCAACAACTTCGTTTGAAGTATAGACCTTTTTATAGCCCATTCTGTCAAGTTCCGTTAATCTTTCGCTTAAATTCGGAACTTTTTTTAGTTCTCCTGTAAGTCCAACTTCTGCAATAAATACATTATCTCTTGGAACTGATTTGTTTAAAATTGAAGATGCAACGGAAATAATTACAGCTAAATTTACAGATTGCTCCGAAATTTTTAATCCCCCTGTAGTTTTTAAAATTACATTTTTATTATATAAATTAAATCCCGCTCTTTCTTCTAAAATAGAAAGCAATGTATTTAATTGATCTTTTTTAAGACTGTCTCCAATTCTCGCAGGATAGCTTGTAAAAGATTGAGAAACCAGACTTTCAACTTCAACAACTAACATTCTGCTTCCCTCTTTTACAACGGATAATACACTTCCACAAATGTCCTTTTCTCTTTGAGTTACAAAAAATTCTGATGGATTTTTAATTTCCAAAAGTCCATACTCTTCCATTTTAAAAAGTCCGATTTCACCAGTTCTTCCAAATCTATTTTTTGTACTTGTAAGAGTTCTTAAACTTTCGTCAGACTCTCCCTCCAGAAGCAAAACAGAATCTACCATATGCTCCAAAGTCCTAAGTCCTGCCATTTCATCTTGCTTTGTCATATGGCAAACTATAAAAATTGTCCTCGGCTTTTTAGCCTTTTTTGCAACTCTAACTAATTCATTTATACATTCGACAGTCTGTGTTGGAGAACCTGCCCTTGACGGAATTGAACTTAACATAACAGTTTGAATACTATCTAAAATAACAACTTCAGCATCAACTTCTTCGATTGAATTCAAAGCCTCGTCCATACTTTGTGTTGATTGTATCCAAATATTTTCTGGAATTTCTTTTACAATTCTATTTGCTCTCGACTTTATCTGTGAGGAGCTTTCTTCTGCAGAAATATAAATAGATTTTACATTTTTACTTGCAAAGTCAAGTGCAAGTTGTAAAAGCAATGTGCTTTTCCCACAGCCGGGTCTTGCAGTCAAAATATTTACACTATCTCTTACAATTCCACCACCTAAAACACGATTTAACTCATCAATTCCAGTTATAAATCTATCATTTTCATTTATATTTACATTTTTTAACTTCTCAACTTTTCCCTTTGCAACAATTTTGTCGGTTGGACTTTTAACGTCGGAAACTTCAATTTCTTCTATCGTTCCCCAACTACCGCAAAAACTGCATTTTCCTTGCCAACCCAAAGACTCTTTTTTGCAATTTGAACATATATATTTTTTCTTTATCTTCATTTTAATCACCAACTATATTTTAATGTAAAAATTTTTAAAAAGCAATAGGCGAAATTTGAATTAAATTTTTGCAAATTAAATTATTAATTAAATTATATGCTTGTATTGACTTTTAGAAATCTTTGTAGTATATTAACAACGAATGAATATTTTTATATAAAGGAGATAAAAAATGGATGTTTACGAAAAAGCCTTGTTGCTTCATGAACAATGGCAAGGAAAATTATCAACAGAATTAAAAGCAAAATTGGAAAATGCTGAAGATTTAACTTATGCATATACTCCAGGTGTTGCAAGACCTTGTATGGAAATAAGCAAAGACCCTTCTTTAGCTTATAAATATACAAGTAAAGCTAATACTATTGCTGTTATTTCTGATGGAACTGCTGTTTTAGGTCTTGGAGATATTGGTCCTGAAGCCGCTATGCCTGTTATGGAAGGAAAATGCTGTTTATTTAAAAAATTTGGTGGAGTTAATGCTGTTCCTATAGTTTTAGATACAAAAGACCCTAAGGAAATTATTTCAATTGTAAAAGCTCTTGCTCCTACATTTGGTGGGATTAATCTTGAAGATATTTCTTCTCCAAGATGTGTTGAAATTGAAAGAACATTAATAAATGAACTTGACATTCCTGTATTCCACGATGACCAACATGGTACTGCAATAGTTGTTACAGCAGCATTAATTAATGCATTAAAATTAGTTAAAAAAGAAGCTAAGGATATTAAAGTTGTTGTTTCAGGAGCTGGTGCTGCCGGATATTCAATCATTAAATTAATTATGATGTTGGGTGTTGAAAATGTAATTGCATTCGACTCAAAAGGTGCAATCAACAAAAAACATTCAGAAAATTATAATTTTGTAAAGAAAGAATTAGCAGAAATTACAAATAAAGAACAAAAAGATATGACTATGAAAGAAGCATTTGTTGGTGCTGACGTATTCATTGGTGTAAGTCAAAAAGATTTAGTTACTAAAGAAATGGTAGCTTCAATGAATAAAGATGCAATTGTATTCGCAATGGCTAATCCTCAACCTGAAATTCTTTATGCTGATGCAAAAGAAGCAGGAGCAAGAGTTGCTGCAACAGGAAGATCAGATATGCCTAACCAAATTAACAATGTAGTTGCTTTCCCTGGAATTTTTAAAGGTGCTTTACAAGCAAAGGCTAAGAAAATTACTGATGAAATGAAATTAGCTGCAGCATACGGACTTGCAAGTATGATTCCTGATGACAAAATTAGAGAAGATTATATTATTGTTTCCGCTTTTGAAGAAAATGTTGCTGATACTGTTGCGAAAGCAGTTGCAGAAAAAGTTAAATAGTAAGTATTTAGTAGTGAAATCCTCAACAAATGTTGGGGATTTTTTGCTTTTATTTTTTGGATGTATCTTCGATACATTCACTTTTGTTTTCAACAAAAGTGTGAGATCTCTCGACTACGCTCGAGATGACGTATAAGGAATAATGCTTCGTTTAATAGCTTAACGTAAACAGTAAATAATCTTAAAAAATAAAAAATTTCCAAGAAAATAAAAAGTTTTACGTCATAGCAACTAGTATAGAAATGCCCCCCAACACGTCATCTTGAGCGGAGTGTAACGGAGTCGAAAGATCTCCTAAAGCTTCTTTAGGATGAAATTCTTCTAACTGATATATCTTCGATACATAAAAAATAAATTTGAGAATACAAAATGGATTGCCGTTTATAGACAATCCATTTTTCTAGCTCAAATATTTAAAAACAGTTCCTAAAACTGCACACATTCCCTTGTAAAACAAACTTTCTTCAACATCGAATTTACTATGATGATGCGGATATATTTTATCTCCATCATAAATTTTCGGATTTGAAAGCATAAAGTACGTTCCTTTTGCTCTTTGTAGGAAATAAGCAACATCTTCTCCACCCATGCTCGGATTTTTTATAATTTCAACTGAATCCTCTCCTAAAATTTCTTTTGTATTTTCTATAAAAAATTCAGTAAATTTTTCATCATTCATAACTACTGGATACATAAAGTGATAAATTGTTTCCGCCTTACAATTATAAGCTTTTGCAATTCCATCTGCAATTTCTTCAATTCGCTTTGCAATAAATTCTCTTACTTTTTCGTCTAAAGTTCTAACTGTTCCTTTGATGTAAACAGATTCAGGGATTACATTATGAGCAGTTCCTCCTCTAATTATTCCAATAGTCAAAACTGCATTTGAAATAGGATTTATTTCTCTTGAAATTATCTTTTGAAGTCCAAGTACGATTTCTGATGAAACAACAATCGGATCTACTGAGAGATGAGGTGTTGCAGCATGTGAAGATTTTCCTTTTACATAGATTTCAAAAATATCCGCTGATGCCATTATTGCTCCTGATTTTACTCCTATTTTTCCATATTCAATAGGAATTAAGCACCCTTCATGAAGTCCAATTACTGCATCGACTTTTGGATTTTCCATACAGCCCTCTTCAATCATAGGTAAAGCCCCTCCCGGTGTTTCCTCTCCGGGTTGGAAAAATATTTTTACCGTTCCCTTAAGTTTATCTCTATTTTCATTTAATATCATGCAAGCTCCAAGTGCCATAGCAGTATGTCCGTCGTGTCCACAGGCATGCATATTGCCGTTTGTAGATGCAAAAGGTAACCCTGTTTCTTCAACGACAGGAAGTGCATCACTATCAGCTCTTATAGCTATACATTTGCCTTCTTGTTCTCCGTCAATTTGAACGACTATTGCATTTCCATTTAATAATTTTTTATAATTTACACCTATTTCATCTAAAACTTTTGAAATATATTCCATAGTTTTGGGAAGTTCCAATTCAAGCTCCGGAATTTGATGTAAATCGCGTCTAATCTTTATAACTTTTTCTTCTTTTTCTTTAGCCAGCTTTAAAATATCCATAAAAACCTCCTTCATATTAATTTAATAATATACTCATATAATACCACTTTTTGCAATAAAAAAAAATAGGGTTTCCCCTATTTAAGCAATAACTTCTTTTTCAAATTTTTCTTCATCTTTGTTTACACTATCAACCAATTCTTTTCCCAATATTTTTTCAAGAAAAGGAGTAAGTAATTTTCTTGTAAATTGAATAAAAGGTCCTGCAAAAAATGTAATAATCAAAGTTCCAATTCCGACAACTCCACCCATTAGATATCCGATAATAACGAGTAAAAAATCGGAAATAACTCTTACAGTTCTGTAAGAAAAGTTTGTCTTATTACTTATTAATTCAGAAATTCCGTCGGTTGCTCCAACTCCCAAATCCGCAAAAATATAAACTGTAACACCGATAGCTATAATAAAAGTTCCTACAATACAAATTATGACTCTATAAATTAAATCTAAATCTTGTAAATTAATCCAACCAAAAATCAAATTCATAGCTTCAACTGTATAACCTATTATAAAAATAGCTAAAATTGATGATATATTTATATACTTTTTATCCACAAAAAATATTATAGTTAAAAATACTATATTGAAAATTACTGCACAAGTTCCATAACTTAATCCTAATTGTTTTGACATTCCAAGATCAACTGTACTTGCAGGGTCAACTCCCAAATTAACTTTAATTGTAAAAAATACCCCTATTCCCAAAATAATCATTCCGATTATGGACATAGCAATCCTAATAAATAATTTATCTTTTTTCATCTTTCTCTCTCCTACCCAGATATTTTATAAAAAATAGAAATTCTTGTCAATGTTTAAAAATAGGTTTGTAAAGAACTTTGTTAATTTTTATAAAAATACTTTTAATTCTATCTCCTCATATAATATTAATTTATTTTTTTAGCTATTTTATAGCACTAAGATTAATTTTAAATACCGTCTCTATTTATTGATATAATTATTTAATAAATTATATGGAAATCGCTTTACAAAAAAACAGAAAGTGATATAATTAAACTAACATAAAATATTTGGATTTTATGTTAGTTCAATTTATTTTTATTAGGAGGTGTTTTTATGAAACTTAAAAAGTTTCTAGTTAGTTTAACAACACTAGCATTTTTGCTGATGTTAGGAGGAAGTAATATTGTAAATGCTCAATTTAACACTCAAGAGCAAGCTGTTGAACCTCAGGTAAGTGTAAAAAGGATTTGGCTTTCTATTGTTAAATACTATGCTTATGGTGAAGAACCGCCTTATATTTTTTATGAACATGAAGGGTTTAAAGGTTATTTAGGGAAAAGAATTTCATTCTCTTATAAAAAGGGTACGGGTACTATATATGAAGGTTACCTATATGCAGGAAATCAATATCCTATTCCTGCATCAAAAAACAATCAACTTTCTAGTTTGAAGAAAAAAAATGTAATGGTCCATATAAATTATGTAGGTGATATAACGAGACTTCCTGATTATTGGTATAATGATGGGGTTTATCGCGGATGGCTATATGAAAGAGATGCTGAAGCATATCAAAATAAAAATGGTTCTTGGGAAGTTTATTATTATGGAACAGTAGTAAAAGGACCTTTCGTTCCTAATAGTTTAATAAATAAAGATAAAAGATAATGTTTTGAGGTGTTTTTATGAAAAAATTTTTAAAAATATTATTTGCTTTTTGTCTTTTATTTGCACTAATTTCTTGTTCAAAGTCAAATAAAGAATTAGAAAAATTTGCAGGTAAAGAATTTAACGGTGCAAGCGGAGGTAGTATACTAATAATTTTAGAAAAAGAAAATTCATTATTTTTTAGTGGAAAGCCTGTTATTAGCCCTAATACTAATTTAGACAATGTAAAAAAGGGTGCTTATGAAAAATCTAAATTACAAACTTATAAAAATCCAAAAATTGAAAGTAAAGACGGAAAAAAATATTTGACTGCCGATAATTTCCCATATAAACTTGAAATAATAGCAGAAAATAAAATTAAAGATGTGGATGACGATTATGAATACACTTATGTAGACTTAACAAAATAAATCGTACAAAGAGAGGTTGACTGCTTCAATCTCTCTTTTTTTTCGAATTTATGATATAATATGAATATACTTATGCATTATAATAAGTATATTCATATTTCACCATAGTTACATTAGTTTAGTTATCAAATGGGAACTATGGTACGGTATAATATATATAGTACATTAATTAAAATATTAGAGGTGTGATTTTGAAACAAGCTATTTATAGAGAGTTTAGACCTAAAGATTTTACAAGAGTAGTTGGTCAAGCTCATATTGTTGAAATTTTAAAAAATCAAATAAGAACGGGAAATTTAGGACATGCCTATCTTTTTTCAGGAATAAGAGGAACAGGAAAGACAAGTTGTGCTAAAATTTTCGCTCGTGCAGTAAATTGCTTAAATCCAATTGACGGAAATCCTTGTAATGAATGTGAAAATTGTAAAATGATTTTAGAAGATAAGGCACTTGAAGTTGTAGAGATGGATGCTGCAAGTAACAGACGTATTGACGATATAAGGGAATTAAAGGAAAAAGTAATCTATCCTCCACAAATTGTAAAATACAAAGTTTATATAATCGATGAAGCTCATATGATTACAAATGAAGGCTTTAATGCTCTTTTAAAGATTTTAGAAGAGCCCCCTAAACATTTAATTTTCATTCTTGCGACAACAGAAATTGATAAACTTCCTGATACAATTATTTCAAGATGTCAAAGGTTTGAATTTAAAAGGATTAATAATTCAGACATTGTTGAAAATATAAACTATGTTTTAAATAATCTAAATGTTGAGATAGAAGAAGATGGAATTAATTTAATTTCTGAGCTTTCTTCAGGTGCAATGAGAGATGCACTAAGTCTTTTGGATCAGGTTGTTGCAACCGGAAAAGAAAAAATTACTATTGATGATATTAATGAATGTTTGGGACTCGTAAACTTAAATATGTTGTTTGAACTCTCACAGTCAATTTTGAATTCATCTAAAAATAAAACTATTGAAACTTTTAGAAATTTGGTAAAAAATGGAAAAACTCCACATAATATAATCATCGATTTAATCAAACATTTCAGAAATATAATTTTAGTAAAGAGCATAAAAAAAGAACTTACAACACTAAATGATGTTGAGTATAAGCGATATTTAGAACATTCAAATAAATTTGAAATGGATGAACTTATTTTCATTTTAGAAAATATTTTAGATGTTGAAGATAAGATGAAAAAAAGTGATATGCAAAATGCTCTAGCTGAACTTTTAATTATAAAAATCTGTTCATTTAAAAAAGAAAAATCTGAAATGGAAAAGAGAATTGAAACTCTTGAAAATATTATAAAGAGTGGAAATTTAAAAGTTGAAGTTATAGAAAAAGAAGATATTTCAAATGAAGAAAAAGAAGGAGAAAATGTCGAAACTGTTGAAAATACAGGAGATATAAAAAATATAGAAAGCGAGACAGAAAACGAAGATATTGAAAATACAGAAGATATAGAAAACACAAAAGATGTAGAGCAACCTACAGAAAATAATGATGAAATTTACGAAAAAATTGATTTAACTCCTTTTAAAGATGTTTTAAAAACAACTATTTTCAAAAAAACTGTTTCTAAACTTTTCGATGAGAGTGTAAAAGAAATTTACTTTTTCCCAAAAGAAAATTTCTTACACATCGACTGTAAAGAGTATTTATTTAAGTTCGGAAGTTATAAGTTGGATGAAAATAATTCTTTCACTTTAAAGGAAACTGCTGTTTTAAACGAATTTTTTACAAAGGTTAATATGCCCGTTCAAAATTCATTGACCATTTATGCAAATTTTATAAATTAGTTCAAAATGTTAATTTTTAGGTTATTGTAGTATTAAAACGGAGGTATGCTATGAAAAAACTATTAAAAATTATTTTTTTACTATTCATTTCAATTCCTTTAGTATCTTGTACGAAGACGGAGAAATTATTTCCCGAAGATAGAGAGAAGTTGCTATTTGATGCATCTCAAACAAATAAGACAAATAAGGTAAATTTGGATATTTTTACTACTTTGCTGAAAGAGAAAAAAACTGATGAAAATTTTATTCTATCTCCTCTATCAATACAAAGATGTTTGGATTTAATCTCTCTTTGTACAGATGATAGGAAAGATTTACCGCTTTTTGAATTTTACGATAAAGCTCATCTTCAAAATCTAAAATTTAAAAATACAAAGTTGGCAAATTTAATTTTAATAAATTTAGAAAATATCAAAGGCGAAACTAAAAATCTTGAATATAGTAATATTAAGACCGTTAAATCAGCAAAAGAAGGAACAAAAGTTTATCAAAAATTTCAAAAATCCAATTTAGATGAAGTTTTGGATAAAAACAGTTTAGGAAATGATTTTGTAGCGACCTTTATCGACACAGTAAATTATGAAGTAAAATGGAAACATCCATTTGATGAAAAAAAGACAGAAAAACGAGATTTTACAAAATCGGACGGCACAAAAATTCAAGTAGATACAATGTATAATCATTTCGAAAATGTACGAGCAACTTCAAATGATGATGTAGATATTTTTTCAATCAGCTCAAATGGTTCAACTATTTATTTTTTAAAGTATAAAGATAATAAAATTTTATCTACAGAGCAATTACTTGATTTTATAAATTCGTTTAAAGAAAGTAGCGAAAGATATGATGTAAATTTCTATTTACCAAAGATAGATATTAAATCACAAGTTGATTTTAAAGCTCTATTTCAAAAGATTGGACTTGGTAAAATGCTAAATACTTTTAAATTAGAAAAATTATTGCCTGATATGAAACTTGTAGTAAGTGATGCGAAACAAACTTCTACACTAAAAATGGATGAAAAAGGTGCAAAAGCTAAATCAGTAACTAAAACAGAAGTTAAAGAAATAAGTATGCCGAAAAAAAACGAGAATATTGATATAAAAATGAATGGCCCTTTCTACATCATTATAGAAGACTATGACGAAAACAGTAAGGCAAATTTAATTACTTTTACAGCACATATTGCAGATCCAAGTAGATAAGAAACTCACTCTTCCTCGATACTTTGCATCGGGTGATGCCCGAGAACCTTGTTGCTTTGCAATAATAAATATAAAAATATATAAAGACAATATGGGAAAATTTTAAGTCTGATATTGTCTTTTTTTATCTTTTCAAAAATATATTTACTTTATCTTGTTATTGTAAATTATTGATTTATCATAAAAAAAATGCTATTATAAAGGAAGATTTTTAAAGTTTTATGTTATATGATTAACAAATTTTTTAATATAATGTAAATTTGACACTAAATAATTATACTATTTATTTTTAGGAGGTATTTATGGCTAAAGGCGGTTTCCCTAAATTCGGTGGCGGAATGAATATGGGTAATATGATGAAACAAATGCAAAAAATGCAAAGAGAACTTGAAAATACACAAAAAATGTTGGACGAAGAAGAAGTTTCTGCAACTTCAGGCGGTGGCGCAGTTGAAGTAACTGTTAATGGTAAAAAAGAAGTTTTAAGTATTAAACTAGATCCTGAAGTTGTTGATCCTGATGATATAGAAATGTTACAAGATTTAATTATGACAGCTATAAATGAAGCGAATAGAAAAGCTCAAGAAAAACATGATTCAGAAATTAATAAAATAACAGGCGGAATTAATATTCCGGGATTATAAAGATGAATAATTATACTAAGTCTATAGATGAAGTTATTCACTACCTGTCAAAACTTCCCTCTATTGGAAGAAAGTCTGCAACAAAAATGGCTTTGAAAATTTTAGAAATGGATGATGATTTTACAATTGAATTTGCTAAAAGTCTTATAAATATGAAAAAAAATACTCATCATTGTAAAATTTGTGGAAATTTAACGGAAGATGAAATTTGTAATATTTGCGCGGATGAAAAAAGAGATAAGTCAATTATAACCGTTGTTGAAGATATGCAAGGTGTTATAAGTTTAGAAAAAACTAAAGTTTATAAAGGTACTTATCATATTTTAAATGGTCTTGTTACTCCAAGAGAAGGAATAACTTTAGATGACCTAAATGTAGATTCACTTTTAGAAAGAATTGAGAAAGATAATGTAAAAGAAGTTATATTCGCTATTAGTCAAACTATTGATGGCGAATTGACTGAACTTTATATTGTAGATTTACTAAAAAATTTCAAAGACCTAAAAATTTCAAAAATTGCTAATGGAATTCCGGTAGGTAGAAGTATAGACAGCTATGATGAATTAACATTTTTAAAAGCATTAGAGGATAGGAGAGAAATAGAATATTAGGTTTCTAATATTTTATGGGGAGAAAATATGAAATCGACAAAGAACAATTTTATTTCAGGTGTTCGACATTCAATTCCTATATGGATAGGTTATATCCCGTCAGCGATTACTTTAGGTATTCTATGTAATACTAATTCGCTAGGTTTATTACACGCTTTCTTGAGTTCTTTTGTTTTGTATTCAGGTGCTGCCCAGTTTATGCTAGTGGGTTTTTTGACATCAAGTGTTCCGCTTTTCGGAATTGCAGTTTCCGTATTTTTATTAAACACAAGACTATTCCTTATGTCTGCTACTCTTGGAGCAACAGTAGATAAGGTAAATCATAAAGCGTTCCCTATTGTAGGATGGTTACTAACAGATGAAAGTTTTTCTATACTTTCATTTAATAAAGACAAAGTAAATACATCATTTACACTTGGAGTACAAATTCCACCATATTTTATTTGGGGAATTTTTACAATAGTAGGTTACTTCTTGGGCGATTTTTTGCCACAAAACTTAAAAGTTGCTTTTAGTGTCGGTCTTCTTGGACTTTTTGTAGCGTTACTTGTTCCAAATGTAAAAAAGCATTTAGTAACTGTGAGAGTTGTCATCGTAACAGCAGTAATATATGCTATTATCTATTACACAAAAGTATTTCCACTAGGTTGGGATATAGTTTTTTCAATAATACTTTCTTCAATAGCAGGCATATTCTTAATTGGAAATGAAACTTTAGAAGATAAAGAAGAAATAAAAGAATAAGGAGAAAATATGGACAAATATTACTACTACATAATCGGTACATTGGTTGCCGCTGCTGTAACAATAATCCCGAAAGTTCTTCCTTTATTCTTTCTTAGAGGAAAAACTTTTAATAAAAAACTAATGACTTTCTTTAAAATCGTGCCTTTTACTTCAATGACTGTGCTGATTTTAAGAGAAGTCTTGGTTGCAGAATCATCTGCAAAACTAATGTATATAATTACAATCGCAGTTGCATCAGCGGTTTCATATATAACTAGAAATATGATACTGACTGTATTTGCATCAATACTAACAACATTTATCTACATGAATGTTTTTATCTAAAAAATTTTAAGGAGCACAGAGCTCCTATTTTTGTGTAAAAAAAAGACACTGAATAAATCAGTATCTTTAAAAAATTATTCTTTTTCTATCTTATCAGTCAATTTTTCCATTTCGTCAATTAGACTTCCAATATACTCTATTGTGTTAAGAAGTGGCTTATCTGTTGTAATATCAACATCTGCCATTTTTGCAAGATCTACTGGATTTTTACTTCCACCGGCTTTTAAAACTTCAATCCATTGTTTTGCTTTTGAATTATCTTTTAAAATATTTAGACACATTTGTGTTCCGATTGTTAAACCAGCGCTGTAAGTGTATGAATAAAGTCCCATGTAGTAATGAGGTTGTCTCATCCATGTTCTTTCAACTCCATCTACAAGTTCAACATCTTCGCCAAAGAATTTTTCCATAGTTTCTTTAAAAAGTGTATTTAAAGTTTCGGCATCAACAGCTCCACCTTTATCTATAATTTTATAAACTTCCCTTTGATAATATGCTTCTAAGAAATGTGTTACGAAATTATGATAATATGTTTTTGAAATGATTTCAGAAAGAATCCATCTTCTTTCCCTATCAGTCTTTGCTTTTTCAAGAAGATAATGAGCCATAATCAATTCATTTGTTGTTGATGGTGCTTCTACAAAATAAGTTGAACAATCAACATTTAAAATATTTTGATTTTGGTGGCAAAGTGAAAAATGACCACCATGTCCAAGTTCATGAGCAATAGTAAGAATGTCGGACATATTTCCTGACCAAGTTAAAAGTACATAAGGATGCACTTTGTATGGACTTGCACAGAAAGCTCCCGATGCCTTTCCTTCATTATCCACATAGTCAATATACCTATTATCAAAAGCTCTTTCCAAATAAGCTTTATAATCATTTCCTAAAACTGATAATCCATCAATTACCATATTTTTACATTCATCGATGCTATAAACTTTTTGGAATTCAGAATCTAATGGCATTTTCATATCTGAAAAAGTCATCTTATCCAATTTATTTACTCTCTTTAGAAGTCTTGCATATTTTCTAATATGTGGTGCAAGTTTTTCCATAATAACATCACATTGTCTATTGTACATATCCATTGTAACTTCTTGTGAAGACAAAAGATAATCAAAGACACTGTCGTATTTTCTAACTTTAGACATTGCCTTATCTTGTTGAACATTGCTATAATATGCACTTGCAAATGTATTTTCGTATTTTGCTAAAGTCTTGTAGAATTTTTTAAAAGCCTCTCTTCTAAATTCAGTATTTGAATCAACTTCAAAACATCCTTCAAAAATATTGTAAGTCATTGGAGTTTTTACACCATTTACTTCAACATCTTCAAAAGATAAATCTTGCATTTTTGATTGTTGATATACTCTATAAGGGGTTTCAAAACTTCCTGATAAAGCTGAAAGTGTGCTTTCAACTTCTTTTGATAAAGTATGATCTTTTCTGTCTAAAAGTTTTTCTAAAAATCTTCTATTTTCAGAATTTTCTTTCATAGCCTTTTCTATAATTCTTTTATCATTTGCTAAGATTTCAGTTTCTACAAAGCTAAGTTTGGCATAAACCGGAGCAATGGTATTTTCAAAATCTACCATTCTTTCAAATTGTTCTGTTCCACCTAAATCTGTTTCATAATCCAAACTTGCATAATTTGCAGTTAAATCAATCAATACATAAATAGGTTTTAAATCTTCCAAACAACTGTTAATAGTACAATAACAGTCAAGTTTTCCTTCATAAATCTTTACAAGTTCATCTGTTTTTTCAACAATTTCCTTAAGAGCCTTTTTGTAATCTTCTTCTGTTTTAAAAAGATCACTCAAATTCCAAGTTAAACTTTTATCAACTTCATTTCTTTTCATATCATACCTCCAAAAATGTTTTCTTCCACAATATTTATTCTACCATATTTTTAAAATTTTTTCATTAGTTTATTGTAAAATAATTGACTCAAAAAAATGAATTTAAAATAATTGTTTAAATTTTTTAAAAATAGCAAAAAATACATAAAAAATTTTTATAAACACCATTTTTAGTATTGAGTTTTTTCTGAATTTCTTGTAAAATATTGTTATACAAAATACAAAATTTTGTAAGTTTTGATATTTTAATTTTTTTATTTTTAAGGAGAGAGAATGTAATGAGCAAAAAAAATAGCATAATTGATATGTTAACATTCGGATTTGCACTTTTTGCAATGTTTTTTGGAGCAGGAAACTTGATTTTTCCCCCATATTTGGGAGTTCTTTCCGGTAGTTCATGGTTTATAACATTTTTAGGTTTTACAGTTACAGCTGTAGGGCTTGCCCTTGTAGCTTTAATGGCAGTTACATGCTATGAATGTGATATAATGAAATTTTTCAGCCCAATAGGAAAGAAACCGGCTTTAGTTTTAAGTTTTATGGTTATTATGTGTGTTGGACCTCTTCTTGTAATTCCAAGAACAGGTGCGACTGCTTATGAAATGGGAATTAAACCGATATTGGGATTTCATAACACATATACTATAACAGCAGTAGCTATAATATTTTTTATGCTGACTTACTTTTTAACTGTAAGACCATCAAAAGTTGTAGATATTATTGGAAAATTTTTAACTCCTTTTTTAATTCTTGCACTTGTTGTAATAATCGTTAAAGGAATTATTTCTCCACTTGGAGCTCCTGCAGAAACTGCTAAAATAAACAGTGTTTTAGGAAAAGGATTAATTGACGGTTATCAAACAATGGACTGTTTTGTATCTCTAGCAGTAGGATCAGTTCTATTATTAACATTAAAAAATAAAGGTTATAGTGAACCTAAACAACAAATAAAAATGCTGTTTAAATCAGGTCTTATTGCTTGTACTACTTTAGGATTGATTTATGGTGGACTTACATATCTAGGAGCAACCGTTTCTGCAAAATATGGACTGGATGTTGAGCAATCACAAATAATTGTAAATGTAACACAAAATCTTTTAGGAAATGCAGGGAAAGTTGCTTTAGGTTTAGCATCATTTCTTGCCTGTTTGACAACTTCGATAGGTCTTACATCTGCATCCGGAGAATATTTAGTGAATATTACAAAAGGAAAGATAAAATATTCTACATTTATACTTTGTATATGTTTATTCGGAACTGTAACTGCAATAATCGGAGTTAGTGGAATAGTAAAAATCGGTGCTCCAATACTTGCCGTTGTTTATCCACCGACAATAATTCTGATTATACTTGCATTCTTTAAAGATAAAATAAAAAATGATTTAATCTTTAAATTACCTGCTTTTACAGCAGTTACAATAAGTTTTATTCAAGTACTTTATGAACAATTAGGAATTTTAAAATTTATAACTATTTTACCATTAAGCAGTATAGGTTTTAACTGGATAATTCCAAGTTTTGTAGCATTTGTAATAGCTTTATTTATAAAAAAGAAATAATTATTTAAGACAAAAGGTGATGTTATATTCAAATACATCACCTTTTTTTGTGTGTTTTCCAATTTTTTACAAACAAAAAAGCACGATAAATCGTGCTTTGTTTTGCTAAATTAATCTTGAGTAGAATTCTACTACTAATGAGTCT
>ERZ773018.141-NODE-141-length-49264-cov-25.671341_pt1 | contig 49264 bp, 34 predicted proteins | sample MGYA00580840_ERZ773018 | MGnify/ENA primary metagenome ERZ773018 (study PRJEB29015, sample SAMEA2738125) | human oral metagenome | biome: human oral; feature: human-associated habitat; material: saliva | place: China | collected 2256 ... | reverse complement strand
TAGGGTCTTTAGTAACAATCCCTACTACCACTCCAGTATAACCGTCCGTAACTGAGTACTTGTAAAATGCATAATATCCAATGCTCTCCACTGAATCTGGGATCACCACGCTAGTCAGTGGATTACTATGAAATGCATTACCTCCAATACTCGTCACTGAGCCTGGGATCACCACGCTAGTCAGCTTATTCGCGCCAAATACACCATCTTCAATACTCGTCACTGAGCCTGGGATCTCCACACTAGTCAGCTGATTATTGAAAAATGCATAATTTCCAATGCTCTCCACTCCGTCGGAGATCACTACGCTAGTCAGTTGATTCTCGGCAAATGCACTACTTCCAATACTCGTCACTGAGCCTGGGATCTCCACACTAGTCAGCTGATTATTGTAAAATGCATCACCTCCAATACTCTTCACTGATCCTGGGATCACCACGCTAGTCAACTTATTATTGTAAAATGCATAATTTCCAATACTCGTCACTGAGCCTGGGATCTCCACACTAGTCAGCTGATTCCTATAAAATGCATAATTTCCAACGCTCTCCACTCCGTCGGAGATCACTACGCTAGTCAGTGGATTACTATGAAATGCATTATCTCCAATACTCTTCACTGATCCTGGGATCACCAAACCAGTCAGACTCTTTTTATAAAATGCATTCATTCCAATACTCGTCACCGGCTTTCCATCAATCTCAGCAGGAATTACTACATTTTTTCCACAAGCTGGGTCTAAAAACTTATACCCAGTAATCGTATTTGTTCCTGTATCAAAATAAAAACACTTTTGAGGTGTCGGCGGCGTTTCTTCTGCCAGACTAACTACTCCACAAGATAGCATCAGGACCAACAGTCCTACTCCTCGCATTTTCTTTTTCATTCCTTTCGCTTTTTATTGATTAAAATTCAGCCTCTCCTTTTGATAAAGAGAAAAAGCTTTTCTAGATAAGATTATCAATCCCCCCCCCTTTTGTCAAGACGAAGTTATCATAGGTGAAAACACTAAAATCCTATTCTAATCTTCTCTCTCTTTAGCCTTGCAATTTCACTCAAAAAAAGCATAGTGAAGATGAATTTCTTTTACTTTTTTTCTGAATGACCATGAAAAAAATCTGATTTTTGAGTCTTTTTGGGCGAGGAATGCTGATGATCCTCATCAGTGGCTGCCAAAAAGCAGAAGACCAAGAGGAAAGCATTGACTTCAAAGGGCAGGAAGCCATCAAGCTTGATCTTTTCCAGCCTTGAACCGAAAACGATTCTTGGGAAGAAAACAGCAGTAATGGCGACACAAAAGCCCTGAATCTTGAAGCGAAACTAGAGTCACCCTATAGTAGCAACTGCTCAGAGAGCTCCTTCGTAATTCCAAAGGGAATCACCTGAGAGCAGAAGCTTCAGGAGTTAGAAAAACAGCTCCAAGCAAGCTGAACCACTCAGAATGACTATATAATCCCACAGCTGAATGATAAGCAAACTCTGGAAAGCGTTTCACAAGGAGCGATGGTCATCTCAGATTTTCCGATCAGAATAAAGAACTCAGACAAGTATGCAGGGAAACTTGGCTTCATTAACCTCAAGACCAAGACCGAGAACAGCGACACCCTCATCCTCGGCAAGAACGATCCTCAACAGGAGAGTTTCATCTTTCTTGATAAAGAAGCCCAACTTGACAAACTCAGCTTCAAAAATCTGAATCAAGAAGTCAAAAGTAATACCATTGACTATCAAGATCAATACAGAAAAAAAGGTCTATGGCTTCAAAAGAAAGAAGCTCAACTTATCAAAATCATCGTGTGAGGGAATCGCTTCAATCAAATAACGATGCACTATACACTTGGAGAAAAGACTTTCACCCTCCCAAGAAGCGCTATCAATCATGGATCTTGTGAAAAGGAGCTTACAGATCAAGACTATACTAATGACGAAAACCTCCTCAAGCAACCACTCCTTGTCCAAACTAAAAAGGAATATAGGATCACATTTTCTCCTCTCTTCGCTGGAGCAATTTTCAAAGAAGCGACACTCACCAACGACCAAGCAAAACTGAGAGAGCCAATTCCTGTAAAGCTCGCGTCTGGGGAAAAACCATCAGTTGCTTTTACCCTCCCAAGTGAAGGAAACTACACGCTTGCACTGAGAGATGAAGCAGGACAGCGAACAGAGTTAAAATTCACCACGATTTCTAAGAAAGAGCTCAATTCTTCCAATACTTATCAAGCTCAATACGATAAAGAGAATTTGACCCTTACCATCGTAAACGATCAGTTTCTCACAGGAGCTGGGCTTTCTGGACAGTTGGATCAGATTTTAGGTCCTGGGAACTATACCTTCGCCATCAAAGATCACTATGACTACGAGGAAAACTCAGCATGAGGCAACAGTAATGCTTGATCTGAAAGAGAACTCAAACCCGTTGGAAAGACACTCACCATTAGCTATTTCATTATCCCAAATAAGCACTATACCTGAAATCTTGAAGTGCTAGATATTGATGGAAAGAAAAACAGCTATCCAGTAGATTTCTTTATTGAAAAGATTGAAAATGCGAGGGTTTCTCGTGATCTTTTCTCTCAGAAACTCAATGTGCTCCCAAGTGAAGGCTACTGGGCAAACAAAATCAAAGTCTGATCCAAAAATACCAGAGAACTCACAGTTTATACCCAATCCTGTGATCTCAATACGAAAGGTGATTTCTCAAAGGAAAAGAGAAACGAACTTCTCCCTCCTCGTAAAAAGAAAGAACGAGAAGATGAGTATGACCGAAGGAATACCCTCGGAGAGCTTCACTTTTTCAACTGTAAAGGAAAAATAGAAGAACACAAAATCCCAGTGGAAAATTTTGAATACCGAAAGAGAATTGACCGTGAACGAGAACTTCCTGAAAGCCTCAAAAACTCGCCATATTTCCGCATTAGCTTTGAAAAAACGATGAATGATGCGAAATATTATATGAGAAGCCCTGTTGGACTTTTTGCAAAAGTCGCTCCTTATCAGGAGCTCTTCCTCCGAGGCATCCGCTTTGCTGATGGGAAAGCAGTTAATCAATGAGAAATTCAGATTTTTGATACCAATGGAAAACTGCTCAAGACTGCTCCACTCGGAGAACAAGGACTTAGTTTTCCTCTTAAAACAGTCAATAGCGACTATCTCTTTGTCCGTTATCATGACCAAGCAAAGCAAACTGAAACCTTTATCGTGGTTACCCTTGATGGGAAGACAAGCTTTTGAGGAGAGAAGAGAGCGATTAGTGCTTCTTGGCTTATGCCGGAGCAAACAAACCAACAAGAAAACCGATACAACAGCAACCAAACCCTAAAAGTCTATGGTTACACTGATAGAGCCTTATATAAACCTGGAGATACGGTTCATTTCGCAGGATTTGTGCAGGATTTAGCGAAAGTGACAAAAGAAGGAAACGGAATTCAGACCGGTTTTGTTATTGTAGAAGTAAAGAATCACGAGTACAATAGCATCCAAAAGCTCGTTATTAGCAAGCTTGATGAGTTTGGGGGATTTGAGGGATCCTTTAAGCTGACAGATAACCTCGGATTCTATGAGCTTTCTTTCCTTTACGCACAAGACAAAGATAAAACCAGTGAAGAAGATTTCAATAACGACTGGAAGGCACGAGAAGACTACAAAAAGACGCACCCTATCAGTCAGTATTGGTCCGACTTTCAAGTGCAAGAATTTCAAAAGCCTACTTTCATCCCAAAACTCAAGAAGACCGTAAAAGACAATCAGCTTTACCTTGAGCTTAACCCAAGCTACTATATGTGAGGAGAACTTAAAGATTACGATTTGCATATGGAATACACCCTTTCTGCGAATGGGGAATGTATGGACTGTTGGTGGAGAGAAAAAGGAGATTACTACTACAACTATGTTGCAGATGATGGATTTTCACGGGGTGGAGAATATCAAAAAAAACATTTAACCTGATGAAAAGTCCTCTTTCAGATCGGAGACCTTGAAAAGCTCAACTACAAAGGAAATAAACTCAAGCTCAAGATCTTCGCTACGGTGAAAGACAACCTCTCCAATGAAACTCGTTCAAGTGTAGACTATCTTGATATTGAACCTGAGGTCAAGATTGGACTCAACGGATATGCTTATGATTGGCTTGATGAAGCCTCACTCAAAAATTACAAACTCAATGCAAAGATTGAAAAAAATCTCAAGAAAGTAAAAGAAGTAAGCTATGAACGATACTTTAGACCTTTTGATTTCAAGCAAGAGAGAGATGCAGAAGGGACCTATTTCTATGTCAATGGAAGCGCTATGAAACTTGTCCAAACCGGAACACTAGAAGTGAAATCTGAGCTCAATATTCCGCTATTCTTCAAGGACTATCAAGGTGGAGAATACTTCCTCAAAGTCATTACCAAAGATGAAAACGGAACAATCAATGGAGAAGTAGATAAAAATATCTATTACTACGATAGCAAGTTTGATAAAGGATTTCAAGGAGATATGGAGAACAATTACAGTCTTCATGTAGAGATCCCAAGAAAAAATTATGAAATCTGAAAGAAAATCCCAATCACCATCAATCCATACATCAAAGGAGCGACAGCACTTATTAGCGTAGAAAGAGGAAATCAGATCCTGGAAAAACAATTTGTAAATCTTGATGGGAAAGAGCTTTTCATCACAGCAAAAGATGAGTTCTATCCTAATGTTCAGGTCAGTGTAACCCAGTTCGTTGGAGAGCAGATCAATAGCCAACTCTGAGCTAGTGGAGAACAGAAAAGGCATGAACCTGCATTTTTTGCCTGATATGCTGAAGCCTTAATTCAAGAAAATCTAAAAACTATCACCATTCACATAGAAAGCGACAAAAAGGAATACCAACCTTGAGAAAAAGTAAAACTCAAAATTCAGACCACCGACCACAAAGGAAAGGCAGTGACTGCGAGAGTTTCACTTAGTGTGGTTGACAAAGCACTGAGTGACCTCTACGACCTCATCAAAGAGCCAATTCCTTATTTCTACAATAGGCTCGGAAGTAGTATTGGAAACTTTGGAAACCGAAAAAATCTCTATTATGCTTTGAGGACCTTCTTTGCTGATGGTGAAAAAGGTGGAGGTGGAGCCGATGGAAGCTTAAAGAACCTCAGAAAGAAGTTCTATGACCTCGCTTTTTGGAATGCGGCAATCATTACCACAGGAGGGAAAGCTGAACTTGAATTTGATTTGCCTGATAATCTCACGACTTGGATGATAGATGCAATCGCCGTTTCACACAAAAGCCAGCTTGGGACAGAAAGGACGACCTTCAAAGTCAATCAGCCACTCTTGATTGAGGCAAATTTGCCAACTTTCTTGACGATAGGAGATCAGATTTCGCTTCCTTTCAAGCTTATCGCTGATACCAATAAAATCAAATCATGAACTGAAATTATCCTCAAAGGACAAGTAAAAAATCAGAATGGAGAAGTTCTTCAATCCTTTGAGAAAAAAGGTATCGTAAATTCCAAATTCGAAGTAATGATTAGTGTTGATGAGAACCTTTTTGAGAGTAAGTTCCTCTTTATAGAGGCAGAGGTCGCTTATAGTACCTACAAAGATGCCGTGCAGTGGAAAATACCAATTAGAACAGAAGGACTCATAAACAAAACATTCTCACTTGAACAAAATAAAAACGGACAAAAGACCTTTAGCTTTGAAGATGAAGCTGTAAAAGGGAAATTGATTGCTCGTCTTGCTCCGTTCCCAACTAGCGTTTTAGCTCAACCTTTTGAATATTTGCTCTGGTACTACCCAAAAAGTTCATCAGAAAACCTGGTTAGAACTGCCCAAACAGCATTAGAAGCGAAAAAACTTACTGAAAGCTGACTTTTGACAGGGAATCTCGTGCAAAGCGGGAACATCCACCTCAGCAATGATACATGGATGCCAATTGAAGAATTGCTAGAAAATGTCCTTCAACAACTTGTAAAAAGACAGAAACGAAGCTGAGAAATAAAGGATCAAGAAAATTTCCGTTCTTATGAATATAGATTATTAGATATACCTCAAGAAAAGAAAAAAGCAGTAGATGAGTATAAAACTAGCATTTCCGCATTTGCACTCCTAGAAACGATGAAAGAAAGCGGATATGCAAAGCTCATTCCTCAGGAGTTTGAAACTAAGCTTGTAAAATATCTCAATACCCTTGGAAACAACACTCCAGAACTCTATCTCTACTATCTCACACAGAAAAAAACCAAACAAAACATAAATACCGCAATCATTTCACAGCTCCGGAAAAAACATCCAAACAATATCGCAGTTCAGACTTTGAGTTTCTTGCTTCTTTCTCAAAAGAATAACGAAAAAATCGCTGAAGAACAAGCAAAAAATCTGAATACCCTCTTTACTCAAGCTTTTGAACAAGGAAAATACTTTGATGGTTTGATTATGGATATGAAGGCTCTTCAGGCTTACTATTTGAAATGACTTTTATTGGCTCATAAAAAGTTCCCAAAAAATCAGAGTTTTGAACAGCTAATTGCTGAGCAGATCCTTTCTTTGCTCAAATCCAGATCACAATATGGAGTGCGAAGTCGATCCTCTACGACCAATTTCCTTGTCCTAGAAGCGATTAATGATGCTTTAACAAGCTATTATGCTCAGCAGGGACAAGCAAGCAGCTGTGAACTCACAATCGGTGATCAAAAACTCAGCCTTGCAACCGAGAAAACTCCTGTACAAACGAGTCAGGATTTTAAGAATCTTGCTTCTCTTCCTGTAAAACGAAGCTGTAAAGGATCAGCATTCCTAGATCTTGAAGTAGACTATCTACTCAGAGATATCTCAAAAAAGAAAGCTGAACTCCACAATGTAGAAAACTTCAGCCTCAAGACTCCAGAAAAAGCGAATATCGGCACCAGAACCGAGCTCAAAGCCAGCTTTAAAACCAAGAAAGAGGCTAAAGATCTGACAGTAGAGTTTTCAATCCCAGCAAATCTCAAACTTCAATCAAGCCTAAATCCTTGAGATGAATTTGAAAACGGAATCTTCAACTTCAAAAATGATTGGGAATGTTTCCCTGACAGTTATGAATTTAGATTTGATCGTATTGTGCTTCGTTATTCCTTGCTTAGAGCTGGGAAACAATGCGATTTCACCTTCTATGCATTGCCAAGTTTTGAGGGGCAATTTGTCCTCCCATCAAGCAAGCTCTATGAAGCGAATGCTACGGAAGTGTGGGGAAGTAGCAGGATCGTAAAGAAGTAAAAATCTTTATTAAAAATAAAAACCTGATTAGATCGAACAATCAGGTTTTTTTATTGAGGAAAAGTTTTTTTAAGCATAATTACAACGTTATACTCCTACTCTAAAGTAGATTTCCTTATCTACCAGTTCTCTTTTTGTTCCTCGTTTAAGAGAAGAAATCTGCTTGATAATCTGTACTTTCTCTGGGCTATTAGCATAAGGCAAGCCATCAGGAAAGCCGGGATAGAGCACCTTTGCCTTGAAACTAAACGGTCTTGTCTGCTGATTATTGATGGACACTTTACAAGCCCCCATAAAAGCTTCAGTAGAAGTCAGATCCGTTTGATTAAATTCAGGTTCAAATTCTTTGGTTAAGAACTCCGCATCTGGAGCTCCGACTTTAAAGACAAACATATTTCCAATATTTCCAAAAATCGTTTTAGAAAGGTCCATATTTCCGCCAAGTCCTTCTTGCTTGAGCTGATCGGTATACTGATGAGCCACAACAAGTCCTACCTTATATTTTCTGGCTTCGGAAAGAATAGATTCAAAAGACTGAGAAACATAGTTTTGGAATTCATCCACATAGAGATAGTGAGGGACTCTATCTTTTTCCGAGATTTTTGCCCTCTTGAGTGCAGAAAGTTTTACCTGCATTGCGATAATTTTTCCGATTAGTTTTGAAGTTTCCTCACCTGCGATACCTTTCGCAAGATTCATAAGAATAATCTTTTTTTGCTGCATTGCATCATACATTTTGAAAGAGGATTTTGGTTGACCAATAATATTTCTCACATAAACTCCTGTCGTAAACGGGCCAAACTTTGCCTGAATAAATGGAATAATTTCTGCCTTTTCACGGTCTCCCATTTTCTTGTAGGTTTTATTCCATCGCGAGGCAACCACGGGATCTTTCAGATTTCTAATTTTTGCCTCTGCAAAGGCTTCATCAGTAAAAAGCCTCATAATATCTACGATCGTTCCTCCTTCGGGCTGATCCATGAGGAGTAAACACCCATTTCTGAAATAATCCTGAATTCTTGGTCCAAAAATCTCAGGTCCATACATTTGGATAAACATTTCCACGAGGTCGTTCGTTACCACATCTTTTTCATCACTATCTTCAGGATCTACTTCTAGCGGATTGAGTCCAATTGGATAAGCTGTATTCCCAAGGTCAAAATAAATCAGATCATCAATCCTCTCTTTTGGAAACCACTTCAAAAGATCTTCACAAGCTTCTCCATGTGGATCAATAAAGGTAAACCCTCTTCCATTTTTCATATCATCTACAGCTTGAGCGAGCATAATCGTAGATTTTCCCGTACCAGTCTGACCAAGAATATAAATATGTCTAAATCTATCTTTGTCCGTAATTCTGATTTCTCTTTTTATACCTCCATAAGTATTATGACCTACGACAATTCCCTCTGTCGGTAAATCATCTGGAGCAGGAACGATCTTAAATTTCTGCCAAGCGATTCTCGGATTTTGATTGAATCTTCCGTGGGGAAAATGAATAATTGAAGAAAGTTCCTTGATATTGAGAATCGTCGTTTTATTAAATTTTTTGATATCTTCAAGCAGTGGATTATCACTATAAAAGAGCCTCATCACATAATGCTTAGCAAATTTCCTGAGATCTTGAGCCTTGCTAAATTTGATAGTATTGAGTCAGATATAGTTATACTGATTAAAAAGCCTAGAAATATCATCAATAATTTTTTTTGGTCTTGCTTGATCTGGTGAGGTTGCAATTGTTCTCATCTTCACCTGGAAAAGCTCATCATCCATTTTTTTATCAAAATCTCCGAGCTGCTGCTGTGAGAAGTTATGCTTCTTTTTTTCCTGCTCTTTTTTGTTTTCCTTGTCTTCTTTTGCTCCTGAGTTTCGGATTTTCTTGATAATCCCTCGGAATCCAAGAGCTTTCTTTCCATCCTTGATATCATCAGCCTTTTTTCTCATTTTTTTGAGCCAATCTTCATGCAAAGGCTCTACCAAAATCTGAATTCAGACTTTTTCATCTCTATTAATATTAGAAAACGCCGACAAAATACTATCCATCGGATCTGCTTCAAAAGCCTCATATGTCTTGATCGGATGAACGCTATCTTTAGTCAGAGAGAACTCTCCTCCAGCAAAAAATTTTCCTGCTTCCAAGAGTTTTGGCTGTTTAACCTGCTCTACAATAGCTCCGATATAAAAAGAAGAAATCATCTTTTCTACAGTCATGAGATGTTCCTTTGGCACTCCTAGGAAAAATTTAATCACCTCTTTTTCAACAATCATTTCCATACTGATTGCATTATTCCCAAACCACTTATTCTCCCAGCCTTCATCAAAGATTGCATAAAAATTTTTGTAGACCTGATTCATAAGCTCAATATTCTGCTTCATAGACTGAATATGATCTTTTGCATCAATATCTGAACTTCTCGCTACCGCATTTTTAGGGATTTGAACTTGGAGAAATCTGATTTGTTTTGATTGTTCGACTCTATGTTTTTTCTGAAAATGCAAAAAAACGATTCTCCAAATGAGAACTCCAACAACTCCAAGAATAGCAGTTGCTACAAGACTTACTATAAAATATAAAAAGTGTTCTCCCATAGCTATTTTATCGTTTCTAGCAGAAGTAAATCATACTTAAAGTATAGTTTTTTTGGCAAAAAATGCAAATTTTGGGAACTTTTATATTAAACAGTTCCTCTCCCTCTCTCTTTATTATTAAAAGCGTTCATTGTATAGTGAAATCAGCTTAGGTATTCCCTAGTTTAGAAGATTTTGCTACAAGATAGGCAAGCCCCAAGGCATCAGCAGCATCATTGTATTCTGGTAATTCTTGGAGTCTAAAAAGCTTCATAATCATCTTCTGAACAAAAAATTTGTCAGCTCTACCATTTCAAGTTATATATTTCTTCAGTTCAATTGGAGTAAATTCTCTGATTTGAATCTTTTTTTTCATTGCCATTGTGAGTAGAATCGCCCTAATTCCAAAAACAAACTCTGCATTATTCTGATTATATTTCGTAAAAAAAAGTTTTTCCATACTCACAGTATGTACCTGATACTTTTCAAAAAGCTCAGTAAAAAAATCAGCAATCTGAAGCATTCTTTCGTACTGATCTTCTCTCGTAGGACTGACTTTTTTCTGAAGCAGAATCCCTGCATCAAGGATTTTCAAATCATCATCAATTAATGCGTATCAGAGCTTTCTTACTCCAGGATCTATTCAAAGAATCATGTATGATAGTTAAGAATATAGAATTAAGAAGATAGCTTTTTATCTTTTAGCGATTTCTAAGACTTGATTTCGGATATTCATCGCCTGAATCTCACTATTGTGTGTGATCGTATAGAACTTCATTTTTCTCTGTTTGACGAAATCCTGAAGAAGCTGCGCAACCTTTCCAACCGTTTCAGCATCAAGATTATTAACTGTTTCATCGAGGAAAAGCATCTCAGTTTTGAGATAAGAGGAAATTGCGAGCATTCGCACGAGTTTAAGGATCGTCCTCTGTCCTCCACTCAGACTTTTAACATCTCTTTCTCCCTTTTCATCGATAATCTTGGTTTCAAGTTCGAGTTTTTCGCTTTCTTCTTTGAGCTTGATCGTAATGGTATAATCTACAAGACTTGCAAGATAGGCATTGATGATTTCACTCAATACTGGCAAATATTCACTCAAAACAAAAAGCAGAAGCTCTTTATTGAGAATCGTATAGAGATTCCCGAGGATTTTTTCTTCTTCAGTCAGATGTTTGATTTTGAGCTGTAAATCATTCCACTCATTGATGAGAAAATCCAATTGTTGTAGTATTTGTTCATAAGCTACAAGCGTCTGCTTCGCTTGAGCAAGTTCTTGGAGAGGAAGCTGACGCATTGTGTATTCTAATTGTCCTTTCTTTTCTAGGATTTGAGAGCTTTCTTGGGATAGGGATGAAATCTGCGTCTTGAGACTTTCAATCGTACTTTGAAGTCAGCTTTTTTCTTGTTGATACTTTTCTCTGTTTTCTAAACGTGTTTCTTGCTCTTGAAGATCTTTCTCGAGGCGAGAAATCTGGGTAGAAAGCTGTTCTCGTTTTTGGCTAGCGGTTTCTAATGTTTTGTAGTCAAAACTCTGCAAAAACTCCCTCAAAATCTGAATCTTTTCTCCATTTTTCGTTTGCTCCGCTTGGAGCTTCTCCTTTTGCTCTGCAAATTTTTCTCCGCTCCTTAGCTGTTCTTGCTCTTGAGTCAGCTTTTCTTTTTGTCTTGTGAAATCAATCGTAGAAATCTGCTTTTGGAGAGCTTGCTGTTCCTCAAGAATCAGTTTTTTTTGTTCTTCCCTCTGCTGAAAATGACGCTGATTGATCAGGCGAACAAAAGGACAAGGTTTCGAGAGTTCAGAGCAGTCAAACTTCTCATCTTTGCTGGTCTGCTGATCAAACTGCTCGAGCCTCTCAGCAATCGCCGTTTCTTGCTTGGAGAAAAAGCTTTCTTGCTCTTGGAGTGCTTTAATTTGCTGTTGAAGTGTGGAAATTTCAGATTGTTCCTTTTCTTTTAGTGTCGTGAGTTGCTGAAGGAACAGGTCGTTTTGTTGCTTCAAATGCACGCCAAGCTGTAAAAGTTCTTGAATAAAAGATTTATTTCCAAGGAGTGAATAGCTCGTTTTCGCTGGAATGTTAAACTCCCCTCCCCACTGCTGGATGAAAGCTTGTATTTCTTGGCTATGGGCTTTGGATTCCAATGCCTCTTGCTGGCTCAGGAGCAAAGATTTTTCTGCTTTGAGTTTCGAAAGCTCCTCCGCATTGATCTCTGAAAGGAGGGTATCAAGCTGAATTACTTGCTTTTCGTGCTGGGAAAGCTGGGATTGTAGGAGATGGCTCTGTTCCTTGAGTTTTTGTTCTTGCTGGGAAAGGAGTCCGTATTCAGTTTTTTGTTGTTGATGTATGGCTTGTTGAGTTTCCAAGCTTTCATTGAGCGCAGGGAGAAAGGTCTTGAGACTTTCATCAAGTGAAAAATTCTGGATGCTGAGTTTCTCCTGCATCATTTCAAGCTCGCTGATCACTGGATGTTCACTAGGAAGAAGTTTCTGAAAAAAAGAAATCGAAGTCAGACTTTTATACTTTTGAAAAAGTGCTTGAAGAAAGCTGCTTAGTTTCTTTTCGTAGCTTGAACTCTCTTGATAGGCTTTAATCTGGAATTTAATTTCGTTTCTCTTGTCTTTAACGATCTCTTTGCTTTCATCGATCCCCAGCAATCAAAAGACATGCTTCAATACCTCTAATCTCTGAGCAGGTTGCATCTCAAAAATATTCTCCGCATCTTGCAAGAGAAAAATCGTACTGACAAAGACTTCTTGAGGTGGAAGAAGCTGATTGAGCTGTTGTTGGAGATCGGTTTCGTTCTTGAAGGTCAATTCCTCGAGCGGAACGTTCGCAGCTTGGAGTAAAAGCTCAATATCCTGATCATAGCTAAGAGGACTTTCAGCTTTTATTTTTTGTTGGAGGATGGCTGACTCCTCTGGACAGTTAAAAAGCTGAGAAGCGGTCGAATCTCTACTCTTCCCTTGCTTGAGGGTCCTGATGATGAAATAGCATTGCCCATCGACTTCGAAAAGCAGTTTGATCACCCCTATTTTTGACTGAATATTGAGAATATTCCTCGTGGAACTCTTGTAAAGCGCATAGGTCGGTCCATCAAAAAAGAGGAAACTCTTCCCCGTCCCAATCGGAGCTTTGATCAGATAATTTCCTTGTTCAAAAAAAAGACTGATCGTCTGATCTTTGAATGGTCCTATATTGTGATAGCTAATGGCAAGGAGATTGAGCATAAGCATCGTTAAATAAAACTGCTTTTAGGATAGAGATATGCTCGAGATTTGCAAGAGGAAGGGAAGACTGAAGTAATTTGTAAAACAGCTTTATCCTCCTCTAGCTCAAGTGGCTTATTCAGGCAGAATATGTTCTGAATACTTGTGTAAGAAAAAAAGAAGAAAAGCTGACTCTTGAAGATCAGGTTTTTAGACTCATTCTAAGGATCAACTCTTCAGAACTTTGTAATAATGTTTATGGAAGTGTAAGCACTCACATGATATACCTCCCCTCTTTTCTTCCCCTGCATTTCCAAGTATGAAATTCATTGAAAATGGCGTTTTTGGACAGGAAACTTTTGTTGCTCGGTGGAGATCAGGATTTTTCTCTATTTTCAAGACTTGACTTCCTTTCATCGTAAAAAAAACCACGGAAGCAGATATCTCCCGTGGATTTTAATTTAAAAATTCCTTGCTCGCTCGTCTCCCCCGTAGAGTTGATGAGAAATTTCGTCAAGAAGCTCTTGATCAAGGGATCTAGATCTACAATTTAAAACTTTTTTGAAAATTGTAGCATCCCCGACGGTCATCTCCCTCGGCGATATTTTTTTGTTTTTTATATCTGTTAGCAACTCACTAAGTCGCATATTAAGATAATTCACAATTCCAGAGGAAGCGTTAGATTCTCTATAATCAGAGAACCATTTTTCTTCATTTAGATTATTTATGTCCTTTACCAAAGAGGCAAAGAACTTCAGATAATTTTTAATGTTTTTTTTCATTTTTTCTATTTTTTTTAATTAATGAGGAATAATATATCCATATACAAGGAAAAGTCAATCGAAAAAAAAAGATCAGCACTTTTTTGCATAAAAAAAGTTTTTACCTATACTTAAGGATAAGATTTTTATTTATCAAACAAGCTAATACCCCATGGATCATTTTTTTCTCGCGTTTTCTCTCATTCTCTGAGCGGTAATTCTCGCACTAGGAGCGATGAAGATTCTCAAACAACCGATGATTATTTGATATATTTTGGCAGGGACGGTTATTACGCTCCTCTTCCCTCATTTCTTCCAAGGCTCTGAAAATTATAATCAATTCTCGGAGATTGGGATCGCTTTTTTGCTGTTTATCGTAGGAATGGAACTCAATCCTGCAATGCTCAAAAAAATCTGAATAAAGACGATTGTTATTTGAATCCTTCAGGTGATTTTGACGACGGTACTAGGGATTTGAGTCTGACTTTTGTGGAATTTTGATCTCATGACTTCAATCTATCTAGGATTTGGATTTGCTTTTAGTAGTACGATTGTCGTACTCAAGCTCCTTGATGACAAAGAAGATATGGATTCGATCTATGGAAGGCAAGCGGTAGGAATACTCGTTTTACAAGATATTATGGTAATGCTTTTTATGCTTACTATGGCGACAATTTCTTCATTTGAAGGGGATGCTGATAAGTTTCAAATTATCGGTCTTCTCTCACTGAAATTATTTGGACTTGGGATTGGACTGTATCTGGTAACGAAGTATATTCTCCCAACGATTACCAAAAAGATCGCCGAATCTCAAGAGTTCCTTTTTCTCTTTTCGATCGGATGGTGCTTTATTGTAGCGAGTATTTTTTATCTCCTTGGATTTGGGCTAGAAATCTGAGCTTTGGTTGCAGGAGTTGCGCTAGCTACCTCTCCATATAGATTTGAAATTACGAGTAGGATTAAGGTGCTTAAAGATTTTTTCATTGTGATGTATTTTGTCCTATTGGGATCTCATGTTTCTTTTTCTGAGCCGATCAACTGGGGAATGGTTGTCAGCTTTTTGCTTGTAGTTATGTTGATTAAACCCTATCTCATCATGTGGCTGATGAAATTTATAGGACATACGAAAAAAAACGGATTCTTCACAGGAACTGCACTCGGTCAAATGAGTGAATTCTCTTTTATCATCATCTCTATGGGAGTAACGAGTGGAATCATTCAGGATGCTTCCTTGATTACGATAGTAACGATTGCGGGGATTCTCAGTATCATCTTTTCGAGTTATTTAACGGTCTATAATCATAGCTTTTACAATAAGATTCCAAATAAACTCAAACAATTTATCCCTTGACTCAAGAAAAAACTCGCTGAAAAAGAAATCGGACAGGAAAATGATATTCTGATTTTTGGATTTGGAAGATTTGGAAGCAATCTTTACGATCATTTCCACAAAAAATATAAGATTCTTGTCGTCGATGAACATCCTGCGATCATTAACCATCTCAATACTCAGGGAATCAACTGTCTTTATGGAGATGCGATGGATTTGGAGTTTCTAAGGGAAATTAATCTTTCTGGAACAAAGATGATTCTCTCGACGATTAGAGATAGTGATGTGAATATCGCCATCCTTAAGGTGCTTAAAGAAAAAAAGTCTGATTTAATCGTGGTTTGTATTGCCAATCATATTCACGAGGCGATTTCACTGTATGAAAAGGGGGCTGATTATGTGATTATGCCACACTATATCGGTGCTGATCATACCTCGATTATGCTGGAAGAATTTGGGCTTGATGTAGAAAAATTCCTCAAAAACAAATCACAACAGGTAGAGAACCTCAAAAAGAAGAGTAATGATTTGCTTTTGGAAGAATTGATGAAAAAGTAGGCTATTTTTTATTCTAAGCAATAATGGGAAAGGTTGAAGGCAACCTTTCTTTTTGATTTTTAGAAGAAAATAGCTATACTCTTCTCTTGAATTTACCCTCTAGGAAAAAGCTGAATGAAATTTCATGTGATTACCTTAGGCTGTCAGATGAACTACTCTGATACTGCCAGAATTACTTCTGTTTTGAAAAACTGTGGATTTAGTCGTGTAGAGACGATCGCTGAGGCAGATATTGTGATCTTTGATACTTGTTCTGTCCGCCAAAAATCTGAGGATAAAGTCACCGGAAAGCTCAAGGAAATTCCACTCAGCAAGAAGGTTTGGATTACAGGATGCATGATTCAGCACACGATGAGAAATCAGAAAATCAGCTCTGCAAGCAAGATTCCAGAACAGCTCAAAACCTGAAATTTCTCAGGAGCAGTCTTGACCAAAGAGCCAAGAATTGTCGGCCTCAGTTCTGAAGAGATCAATGAACTCAAAAAAGCTGATACTTCCGATATTGTGGGAATCAACCATACTTTCAATCCACTTTTTCATTCTCTTTTCCAGAAATGGCCGAATATTGAGCTGTTTTTCCGTATTGATGATACTGGTTTTTTGCCTTTGATGCTGAAGAGATTGGGCTACGAGATAATTTATGATAAAGAGCTTACCAACGAATATTCTACGATCATCCCTGATGGCATCAACTCAAGCATGAACGAGCATAATAAGACCGCTTATATCCCAATTTCTAGTGGCTGTAATCAGTTTTGTGCCTATTGTATCGTTCCTTATGCTCGTGGGTTGGAAAAATGGTTTCCTGTGGAGCAGATCATCAACGAAGCTAAAATCCATCTTAAAAATGGAGTCAAGGAAATCTCACTCCTCGGACAAATCGTGAATAAACATCCAGATTTTTTGACGATTGTAAAAGAGCTTTTGAAGCTTGAAGGCTTGGAACGATTGAGATACACTTCTCCCTATCCGACCTACTATTCTGACGAACTTCTCGCCTTGCATGAAAATGAGCCGAAGCTCTGTCCGCATATTCATATCCCATTTCAGTCAGGTTCTACGCCGGTTTTGAAGAAGATGTTTCGTGGCTATAGTGCCGAGCAGTGCTACGAGTTTATAGACAAGATCAGAGCTTTGAAAAGACCGATTTCTATCACGACCGATATTATCCTTGGATTTCCAGGAGAAACTGAGGAGGATTTTCAAGAAACTTTAAAGCTGACGGAATATGGGCGTTTTGATATGATTTATATGGGAATTTATAGCAATCGTCCAGGGACTTTCGCAGATAGGAAATATCCTGATGACATCCCTTATGCAGTGAAGCACGAGAGACGAAGCAGACTTAATGAGCTTTTGCATCGCATTTCTGAAGAAAATAATCAACAAGAAATCTGATCCCAAAGACTGATGATGATCAACGAAATCAGCAATCAATGGGACCTTTACGGTTATACAGACAATATGAAGCAGATCACTGTTAAAGCAAGTGAAAAAACTACTCAGCTCAAGCCAGGAATGCTTGTCCCTGTAAGAATTACCAAAGGAGTGGTCTTTAAGCTAGAAGGAGAAATTTTAGGGGAAAATAATAAAGAAATTTAGACATTTTTTTCCTAAAGATTGCTTTCCTTGCAAACAAAAGGCGAATCCCTACACTCCAGTCAGTTTTTTAGTTTTTTTCTTTTCTTGATGCAAAAAATTCTCAAAGGACTCACGGTCTACAAAATTTGATACGGAGGCATCGGAATCGCAAGCTTGCCAGATGGTAAGAAGGTTCTCATCAAAGGTGGTGCTTTGCCTGGAAGTATCGTAGATGTTCGCGTAGTAAAATCAAGAAAAGACTATGTAGAAGCTCATTTGCTTGAGATAAAAAAACAGAATTCAGAACTCCTTTCTGGGAAAGCAATTTGTCAGCATTTTTTCTCTCCTTTTATGCAGGGGCAGGATTCTGAGCTTCAGGCGTATCAAATTGGTTGTTGAGGTTGTAAATGGCAGGTAATGAACTATGAATCCCAGCTCAATCTTAAATCGGAAATCGTAAAAGATGCATTCTGAAAGCTCGCAAAGAAGCAAGAAATCTGATTTTTACCGATTGTGGCTTCTCCTCTGCAAGAGGGCTATAGAAATAAAATTGAGTTCAGCTTTGGGGTTTACAAGCAGCTGGAGGAGGCTTTCAAAAAGGCAAAAAAAGGCTGATCCTCAGAAGAAGAGTTGCTTGCTCAGGGGATGAAAAAGTATGCGATAGATTCCAATTTTAACCTTGGTTTTCACAAGCAGGGGGAGTTTAGCAAGATCGTGGATATTTCCGCTTGTGGACTGATTTCTCAGAAGGCGAATCAGATTTTTTCTCATTTAAAAGCTTTGTGTAAGGATTCTGGGCTTGCGGTCTATGATCAGAAGACACATCAGGGATTTTTCCGCCACCTTGTGATTAGAGAAGGGGTGAACACCGGTCAAACGCTCGTGAATCTCTCCGTTTCAGATAATAACCTTGCTTCTCACGAGCAAACTCAGCTCCGAGAGCAGTTTTTGGAAAAGTTAAAAACTGATCCTTTTTTGCAAGAGCAGGTGTCTACTTTTGTGATCAGCTATAATAACGGTTTGGCTGATATCGTTCGTAATTCCGAAACCGAAATCAAGACATTCCGAGGCGAAGGAATGATTTATGAGAACTTGGATTTCTCTGCTTTTATGGATACTAATCCTGACCAAGAAAGCGAGGCGATCACGGTAAATTTCAGAATTTCTCCTTCTTCTTTTTTTCAGACCAATACGCTTGGTGCACAAAGGCTGTTCTGAACTGCGATGAAAATGATTGGGCATATTGAGGGGAATGTGCTGGATCTCTACTGTGGGGCGGGAAGTATCGGGCTTTCTCTGCTCAAAATGGGGATTGGAAAGGAGCTTGTGGGCGTGGAAATCGTGAAAGAGGCGATCATAGATGCTCGACATAATGCAAAAATCAACGGTTTGGAAGCAAAGAGCTTTTTCGTGGCTTCCCCTGCGGAAAAAATGCTCATCAATTTCCCAGAGCTTAAAGAGAAAATTCAGAATGTTGGCTTGGTGGTGATTGATCCACCGCGTGAGGGATTGCACCCGAATGTAATCAAGTATTTGGCAGATTTGAAGCAGCAGTATGCGTTTAAGTTGCTGTATATTTCGTGTAATCCGATCACGATGGCGAGAGATATTGAGCTATTGGTAGAGGAGGGCTTTAGTTTCAAGCAGGTGCAAGGGGTGGATATGTTTCCACACACTCATCATATTGAATGTATTAGTGTGTTAGGATAGAGATTTATTTTGTATCTTTCTATGGAAACTTGTTGGATTTTAGATGATCAATATGGCGAAAAGATTTATAAAGAAATCAGATATTTTTTCCCTGATTGGGATTATCCAGTAAAAAAGAACATAATAAACCCGCTTGAGTTCATAGATAAAATTCAGAATTGAGCCATTATTTTGCTTGATAACTATTTTCCCTGAAAATGATGGGAAGAAGCTCTAGGAGATATTTTCTTAAAAGAACTTATGCAAAAGAAGAAAAAAGTCAGAATTGTATGTATTTCTGACTATGGAGAAAAGTTATTGGAAATGTATGATAATTGGGAAACGGCTTATAAACACTGATATATTATTGGATTTGTAAAAAGTAAAGACTGATTTGAAATAGGTGAATTATTTTTGTAGAAATAGCTATTATTAGAATTTTTAAGTAGCTATTAAACAACCTCCACTTTCCCCTCATTCCTAACGAAACAACCTTGCCTTTCACCATTACTCTAAGCTCACCAAAAAGGTAAAATTCTGCTCCCGAACTCATAAAACCGCCTCTTACTCTTGGACGAGAAAAATTGGATGGAAGAAAACACAAATTATCTTATTTTCAAAACCATAAACGCTTGCTTTTCCTTCGTAAAATACTACACTTTCTTCCATTTAGTAGTAAAAACAGATGAAAAAACTATGACTTTTTCTTTTATGATGGATTTCCTTTTTTGGGATTACTTTTGCAAATGAGATTAATCCTCTTCAACTCCCAAAATTTCAATATTTTGTGAATGATTATGCTGGCGTTCTTAGCCAAGAAGAAAGTGAAACACTGAACCAGCTCGCAGAAGCAACGGAAAAAGCAACAAAACATCAAATAGTCACGGTTCTCTTTCCTCATAGAGAAGGAAATGAGCTTTTTGATATTGCACTCAAAGCTTTTAATGACAATGGTATCGGAGATAAGGAAAGGAATGATGGACTTTTACTCGCAATTGCTACTGAAGAAAAGAAAATCAGAATTATGGTTTGATATGGATTGGAGTGAGAAGTTCCTGATCTTGTAGCAAGTAAAATTATTGAAAACCTGATCAGACCTGAAGTAAATAATTGAAATTTTTATCAAGCAGTGAAGAATTTTTATAGCTTCTTTACCGATGTAAACCTAAAGACTGAGATTGAACAATCAATTCCTAAAGAAAAATATTTCGATTTCGATTCCGATACGATTCTTTTCGTGATTGTTTTTATTTTTGAGATAGTATTCTTCACGTTCTGAGGAAGGAAGTCCTGAAAGAGCCATTGGCGACTGAGTTCCTCAAGCTCTTGAGGAGGATCTAGCTCATCAGGAGGTTTTTCTGGAGGATGAGGACGCTCATGAGGAGGAGGTGCTGGAGATTAGCTTGTACTTTAATGAAAAAAAGATATAAAAAATCTGACTTTTTATTTTCTTTATGAATATTGTCATGAAAAAATGGATTCTTTGGGGAGGACTGGTTCTCGTTCTTTTAATGATCTTTTCTGTCGTAATAGAGCAATACAATAGCCTAGTAAAGCTTGATGAGTCTGTAAAAACCCAGTGGGGACAAGTTGAATCTGTTTATCAGAGAAGAGCAGATCTCATCCCGAATATCGTTGCTACAGTCAAAAAAGAAGCGAATTTTGAACAAGAAACTTTGAAACAGGTCGTAGAAGCAAGGGCATCTGCCACACAGCTAAACGTAAGAGCAGATAATGCTCAGGATTTTGCAAAATTTCAAGCAGCACAATGAGAACTTTCCCAAGCACTAGGAAAACTCTTAATGCTTACTGAAAACTACCCTACTCTTCAATCTAATAAAGCCTTTAGCGATCTAAGAGTTCAGTTAGAAGGAACAGAAAATAGAATTGCTGTAGAGAGGATGAATTATAATACCGCAGTTCAAGCTTATAATACTGAAATGAGGTCCTTCCCTATTTCTCTAGTAGCGAAGAGTTTTTGATTTGGAAAAGCCAATCTCTTTGAGGCAAATAAAGGTGCTGAAGTTGCTCCTGTAGTGGAATTTTAAGTCATCATTGATAAAAGAAGAAAAGGCCTGATGAATATTCAGGTTTTTTTAATTGAATAAAAAGAAAAAGAATAAGAAGTGATTGAATTTCTCAGCTCTTTTTTTATACTTGATTAGATGAAAAATTCTTACTTTTACAATCTCTTAAATATGTTCCAACTCAAATCTTCTTATCAACCTGCCGGTGACCAACCCAAAGCAATCGCTCAGATTTCTGAAGCTTTTGACCAAGGGAAAAGTAAAATTACCCTCCTTGGTGCGACAGGAACCGGGAAAACCTTTACTATGGCGAATATCATCCAGAAAGTTCAGCAACCGACCTTGGTTATCTCTCACAATAAAACCCTTGCTGCGCAGTTAGCAACAGAATTTAAGGCGTTTTTCCCTGATAATGCGGTACATTATTTCGTTTCCTATTTTGACTATTATCAGCCTGAAAGCTATTTACCGAGTTCGGGAACCTATATTGAAAAAGAGGCAACGATCAACGATGAAATTGAGATGTATAGGCTTGCGACGATGGCTTCGCTCCTCAGTAGAAAAGATGTAATTGTTGTGGCTTCAGCCTCTTCGCTTTATGGTTTGGGACAGAGTAGATTTTTTGAGGAGAACTGTTTGCAGCTTTATGTTGGGAAAAAGTATGATTTCAACGAACTTAAAAGACAACTTCTCCATATGCAATATAAGCCGATTCATGGGAAGATTGAAAAGGGAATGTTTGAAATGAAAGGCGATATTTTGGAGATTTTCTCCTCTACGGAAAGATGTCTGTATCGTTGCTTTTTTGATGAGGAATTTTTGGAGAGGATTGAGATGAGAGATGCCCAGAGTTATGAACTCAAATCTCCAGTGCAGAAAGCGATGATCCGACCTGCGACTCAATACCTCCAAGATGTATCAGATTTAGAAACTATTCTCCAACAGATGAATGCTGAAAAGGAACTTCGCGTAAAGGAATTTGAGAAAATGGGCATGGCGATTGAGGCAGAGAGGATCAAAAAAAAGGTGGAATACGATATCAGAATGATCAGAGAAACCTGATTTGTGAATGGGATTGAGAATTATTCCCTCTATTTTGACCAAAGATTACCAGGGCAGCCACCGAATACGATTTTTGATTATTTTCCAGAGGATTTTTTGCTGATCGTAGATGAATCGCATATGACGATCCCTCAGCTTAGGGCGATGGCTCAGTGAGATAGGGCGAGAAAAAACAATCTGATTCGTTATGGATTCCGCTTGCCGTCTGCGATTGATCATAGACCGCTCAGGTTTGAAGAATTAGAGGCGACTCTAGGGCGAAAAGAGCTTGATGAAGTTGCTTTAGATGAAGCTGCTGCCGATTTGGAACTCGTTTCTGATGCACATCAGCAGGTTTTAGCTTCACAAAAAAAAGAAAAAAAATCTGACTCCTCCCTCCTCAATCGTGAAACGAGAAAAATGAATCAGCATTCCGTTCTGAGTCAAAAGATCAAAAAAGGGGCGAAATCTATCTTCCTCTCAGCCACTCCTGCGGAATATGAACTTGAGCTGTCTGAGCAAGTTGTAGAGCAAATTATTAGACCGACTGGGCTTTTGGATCCGATTACTTTTGTCTATCCAAAATCTGGGGATTATCAGCTTTTATTGGATTCTTTGCCAAAATTGCTGGAGAAAAAGCCCTATCTTCAGCAGTTCCTTGATCAGCAGGAAGAAAAGAAAGCAGGAACTCTGAATTTTGAGGACTTTTTCAGTGATGAAAATCAAAACAACGATTAGCTCTTGACAATTCATAGAAGATATTTATTTCTTCTCATAACTTATGAATACTATAAAAGTAAGGAAATATAAATAATACATAACATTTTATTCTTACTGCTATTACTATCTATGATGAAAAAATTGCCCCTTGTATTAGAACGACTAATCAAAATATTCTTTTGGTGATTGCTTTTACAATTTTTTCTTCAAACTTTCGTTACGTATAAGCTTGGGTGGTCAGATGGCATCTGGAATGTTATTTGGCTTTGGAAAGAAATTTTTATTCTGATTTTTCTCTGATGTGTTGGGTTTTGAATCTATGATAGGATCAAAAAAGAAGGAAAAGAAAAGATGTTTTCGCGCTTCCACTCAACAGAAGTCTTCAGATTTTTAATCACCTTTTTAGTAACGTGTGGACTGACCTTTCTCCTAGCAGTAGGAATTCAAAAAGTTGGCTTATGAACGTATATTCTTTCATTTAAATATGACCTCTTAGCTTTTCTGATTTTCTTGCTTGGAATCGGATTAGTTTGGCTCTTTCCACTAGAACATATAAAATTCCACAAACGATACCAAAAAATTCTGAAATTCGTAATCTGGGGAGGCTTTATCTGGTGGGGAATTATCTTTCTAATCCCGAACTCGTTAAGACATTTTGGCTATTCTGCTCGTAATTTTGAAGGTTCACTCGGTACGAATCCACCTGCTGTGTATTATTCTCAGATTAATCAAGGATTTACGAGGAATCAATTTCTATTTGAAAGACCACTTGGACTCTGATTTTTTCTTACTGCATTTCGACCTCTCTTTGCACTCATGTACCTCAGATTCCGCTCTAGAAAAGAACAAATTCGATGGACTTTAGGATTTTGAATATTAACGTTTTCAACGCTTTCAAGAGCAGCACTAGGAGTTTGGCTCCTGCAAACTGCCATTTTGGCACTTATCATCTATCGAAAACAAGCAAAAAAACTGATTTTCTATATCTGAATTCCTTCTTTTATTGTCCTCCTTGCAGGACTTTGGCATTTTAGGGGAATTTTTACCAGAGAACATTCAAATACGGGCCATCTCGTCCTTTTGGAAGAAGGGATAAAAATCTGAATGCAGAACCCATTCTTCTGACGATGAGCAGGCTATTCAGGTCCAGCATCTCACCAATTATGTTTTAGATCTGAAGATAATCCAAGGTGTAAACTCATTAAAGAGATTAATCAAAAATACGAGATTTCTACCTATGGTTACAATCCAGAGAATCAGTATGTTCAGATTTTTATGGAATATGGATTCATAGGGCTTTTACCTCGGCTCTTTTGTTTCTTGTGGCTTATCTGGGTAGGACTAAAAACCATCAAACCTTTACTCCTTGAAATGAAAAAAGGAAAAAAAGCTGACCAAAAAATCATCAATCAGCTTGCTCTTTTGTGTGCATTTGGGTTAGGAATGTTTGGACTCGCACTGGAAGGTTTCGTTTTGCATAGCTTCGTAGACAGAATGATCGTCTATCCGTTTATGCTTCTATATGGACTGAGCTATGGAAGTGTAAACAAAGAACAGAATAGTGCTTAAAATTTCTCTATAATTTTTTCTCTAGATGAAGTAATTTTTTGGTAGATAAAAGATATTTCTATGACCTCATCTCCTGTTTTTTGCACTCAGCAAGTTGTAGATAATAAGGAGGTCTTCAAAAATGACGATATTGTGTGATTTCTCTTATTCTGTAACCCACTCCAGACTGCTCTAACCTTTTCCCTTTTATATCAAAGATTCCTTTACTGCTTGAAGAGCCAAGTGTTTTCACATAGCTTTTACCATATCTCATAAAGGGAGCACTAACGACCATTTCTATATGATAAATAGGATTATGCTTTTTTGATCATGGTTTCTGATCCCAAAACATAAAATCTCCCCTTCTAATCTGATTTTTACTAATTTTTCTGCTATGAGATGAAAACATTGCAGCAGTAAAACGAGAGGGGAACACTACTCATAGCTGAGAAAATATTGAATACCAAAATCCTGAACAATCAAATCAATCTTCTCCAATTCCTCATCGCACATAAGGAGAAGTAATCTTTTGATCAGCACGTTCAATAACTAAAGTAATCAAATCATCTTCCATTATTTTATGGAAAAAATAAAAGCACCATTTCTTTTATACTTTTTTGAAGAACATCTTCAAACGGAAAAATATCTTATCCTACAGCGTAAAAATGACTTTTAAAAACTTTTGTAGATTTCATATATTCTTCTAGTTTCTTTGGCTCTGTAGATGCAATTCAAGCAACCTTGATATAGGGATCTAGTACCATCCGTTCTCCATTTTTATCTCTAAAAGCTACTGCCCTATGCCCATATCCAGATTTAGAATCAGGAAAAATATCAGCTACATTCACTCCTTTCATAGCATCAAAATCTGAAATCGAGAGTGGAGACCAATTTCTTTTAGGTCTTTCCTCTATTTTAGATGCTGGCAAAGAAGATTGATATTCTTTTTCTGTTGGTTTAGTAGTAGAAGCATCCCATGCATTACCTGAAGGGAAAGTTAATCAAAACTGCTGTGCATTAAATTTAGCCGTTGCTGCACAAAGTGTTACTCCAGTTTTAGGATTCCTACGAAAAGGAGAAGACTGAATTTTTGTAGCATCAAATCCTTCTATATTTCATAGGTTTTCTTTTTTTTCAGAGGAAGGAATGACTTTTGTGGCCGATTTTGTAGTTTCCTCTGAATTAGCAGCCTCTAAAGTTGAAGATTCTTTTTCTGAAGTTAAATCTGAATCTTGAGGAGTTGATTCAGACTCTTGAAATTGTGATTCAGACTCTATTGAAGGGGTCAAAATCTGATTTTTTAAATCCGCAATTTCTTGCTCAGTAGCAGCATTATTAAGCTTCTCTCTAAAATTTTTTAGATCTCATGAAAGTCAAGAAAGAGAATTTAAAGCCTGCTCTACTACTGCATCATGGATACCATCAGTAAATCCCTCATCCATAAGATAATCTACCACCGAATCTCTTCCGATAGAAAGGAATAGATCTGATTTTTCTTTTTCCATTTTTTTTATATATTCTTCTGCTAATTCTTTTTTGAGAGTCAGCAAATTTTCTGAAGTCTCCGAGAAATCAGATTTATCCATTATAGAAGAAAACATATCTTGGGCCGCTTCTAAAAAAGTCATAATCATTTAAATAAGGGAATAAAATATTATCAGGTTGAGATTATTTATATCTTCCTACATACTTAGGATGATATGCAAAGATTAAGGAGCCTCCCTTTAATTTTTCCATAATCTCCATCGGCTTTACATCCATTGGCAAAATAAAGCATCATTCAGATTTTTTCATTTCTCCATAATGGATAAAAATCCCACGATCTGAAGCATTATTATTTATCCTCTCAAGTCAATCTAGTCTTAACCCCATCCAACGCTTATGACTTGCTAAAACAATTTCATCAGGTGTTTTAAAAGCTCACAAACTAGACTGTAAGGATCAAGATTCATTTGAAAAACTGACTGGTACTTCTCCTTCTCAAGAACCTTTACCATGTCAGACAGGAACAGTATATTCTACTTTTTTTGAAAGTAAATTAATCACATAAAATCTGTTTTTACTTCTTCATCTAGAGAAATCCACAACGGTAAGATAATTTTTGTTTTTTAATAAAGTCTTTCCATTAGTATCATCAACCAAATTCAGATAAGCATGCATTGCACACCTAAAAGCGTTTAAATCTGGTTTTTCAGCTCACCGTAACTGCGAATACAAGTTATTTATGTATGACTCCCTTAATATATCTTTTTTAAGAAAATCCAAATCATTCTTACTCTGCAACAGAAGATTCTCGATATCTCAACTTGATTGATACTCACTATTATTAACTTTATCCATATCTCGTAACCATTAAGATATAAAATTACGATCTTAAGCAATAGACTGATTTATTTTTTTATACTTCTCTCCTATAATTTTTGATGAAGCTAAATATTTATTATCTGGATAATAAGCAAAAAGTAAAGAGTCCCCCTTCAATTTATTCATAATCTTATCAGCTTCCTGCTGTGACATTTGAAGAGTAAAGCAACCTTCAGATTTTAATCCACCTGGATGCATATAAATTCCCCTATTATTAGCATTATCATTAGAATCTTCAATCCCATTCATTCTTAATCCATACCAAGATTTAGTATGAGCTTTAGTAATCTCTGATGGTGTTCTATAAAACCCAAGACTAGACTGACGACTTCCTAAAGCATCAGAAAAATTCTTGGCAAACTCATCACCTGAATTTTTTCCATGTCCAACCGAAAGAGAATTCTCGATAGTTTTTGTTTCCATATTAATAATAAACATTCTTTCCTGTTTATTAGATTTAGAAAAATCTACAACTGTAAGATATTTTGGGTTCTTAAGCTCAGATTTTAATTTTTCATAGCCATAAAATGCCAAAGAAAAAGCCTGAATATCTAGCTTTTCCTTCCCTTCAAGTTGATCATAAAAACTTTCTGCTCATTGCGAAATATCGATAGCAATTCCTGTATTCTTTGAAGATTCTGGAGAAGTTAAGCTAGATACTGAAGCTCCGGATTCTTTATTTTCTGGAGCTAAAGATGATTCTTGAGGATCTTTATCAACTTCTTTTTCAATCTCAATTTTCAACGAAGAAAGAGCATCATCTGTTGTAGCGTTTTTAAGTTTATCTCTAAATTCTTTAAGATCAGAAAAGTTAGATGAAAGGGAAATCAATGCTTTTTCAACAAAAGTATCATGAATACTATCTGTGAATCCTTCATCTACTAAATAATCTACTACCAGATCTCTTCCGATAGAAAGAAATAAATCTGATTTTTCTTTTTCTAATTTTTGAACATAGGATTCAGCAATTTCCTTTCTAAACTCTTGAAGCTGTGCCTCTGTTTCCGGATCCTTTTTAATATTAGTTACAATTTCTTTCAATGCATCTCCTAAACTTGACATCATTATAAGTAAAAAATATAAAAATTATTTAATAACTTTCGTAAGCCAATTCGCTAAATGTTCGGCTTTTTTATCATCTTTGGCAAACGGACAATGTTGACCCAAAGTATCCTGAGAAAGGATTTCAATATCATCAGCAAAAATTCCTTCTCATTTTACCACGAGTGCATCATGAATCCATTCAGATTCAAAAGCAATGATCTTTCCTTTATACGTTGCTTTTGCTCGATTAGCAAGATTTGCAAGTCGAAGTGCTGATTCTAAATCTAGTCAGAGATTTAAATCTTTCAAATAGTATTTACCGGCTTTTTCAGTCAGTTTAATATTAGATCCCCAAGACTGAATCAATGACTTTTCAGGATTATAAAGAATATTTCCTCTTTTATCTTGCCAAACAATATCCTCTGCAGTTTTTTCTATCTTCTTTTGAAGAGGATTTACCTTTCTTACAAGTTGCTCTTGTGAAGAAGATAAAGACTTAATTTGAATAGGATTCTGAATTAGTTTATTGATCTTTCAACTATCTAAAAATGATACAGTAGAGATAGAAGCAAGGTTTTTGGTTATCTCCATAGTCAATTCATCTGAATTATCTAAAGCAGAAATAGTATCTGAGTCCCAATAATTTGATCAAATTTTAATATCTTTGACCTGATTATTCTTGTCTTTATTCAAAAGTCCTTTTTCTAAAATCACTGTAAGAATCAACATAGACCCCTGATGAGCGAGATTTTTTTCGTTTTTATCCTCTGAGTTCCAGAGCTGCTCAAGAGTTTTTGATCAGATTTTTTGCTTTTTTAACTGTTGTGTATAAAAATCACTTACTTTCTGATTTTTGAGCAATTCTAAGCCTCATTCTTCAGGTTGTTTTCTTAGATTTCCCTGATTATCAAAAAAGTTTCCTTCACCATAACTCAAAGCCTGCTGATATAATCAAAAACTATCAATATCATTAGAAGTTTTAAAAGTTGAGAGCGAAATTAAAGTTCATGAATACAAATCTTCAAAATACTTTGCAAACTCTTGATAACGATCTAATATTTCAGTGGAAGCTGCAACTTCAGCATCATAATAAAGAAGATCTGATTTAAACTTCTCCCACTCTTTATACTTATCTCCTATAAGAACTTCTACTTCTTTTGGAAGATCTAACTCATCTTCATGGGTCAAAACTCCTTGCACTTTACGAAGTGAAAGTAACTTCTTATGAGCTACTTCCACGCGACTGATTAAAGATTGCTCTTCAGATGTATAACTTTCACGTTGTGGAGTAAGATACTGCTGATGTGCATCTAGATTTACATCATTAGAAAGCTCTGATTTCATTGAAAGAATCTCAAGTTTATTATTTTTTCGAGTAAAAAACTTTCTCTGAAGATCTCCCAATCCTGCTCTCCTAGCTTGAATTAGAAGATAATACGGCAACTCAATATAAGCTCAATTTTTAGCATTTTTAGCAACAAAAGACGAAATCTGACTTTTAATCTTTTTTTGATATTCTAAAGTATGATAAGAAAGTTCTTCCTTAAGAAGAGAATGAATTTTAGCTTCGAATTCTTTCTGAAGTGATGTATCCATAGTTTCTGTTGGAGTATCAATACTAGAGGCTCTTGTTCAAGAAACAGCAGTATTTATTGATCAAAATAATCATCATGCTATACCAAACATCGTAATCTGTTTTATCCAATGCGTTCAGAACTCACTGGTAAGAAATTTATCAACTTTTGCATTGAGTTCTGATTCAGGAAAACGAGAAGGAAGTTCTGTATTTAGCGAAAAATCTTTTCGCCAATCTTCATTTATTTTTCGTTTATCTGAGAAATAGATTCCCTGATTATTAGCTAAATTTTCAGAGTAGAAACTCATTAAATCAGCTTTTTTATTATTTCCTGAATATCCATATAATTCTTTTGCCAATCTATACAAAACATTTTGCATAGAATCATCTGAAACCTCCATTTCAGCATATCTTTCCTGCCTAAGAGCAACAAGTCCCTTAATCTGATCGACAGAGTTTCCAGGAAAAGAAACCTTATCAACTTCAAAATCAGCCTCTAAAAGTCCCTCTATAAATCTCATATTTTTGTAAGAATCAGGAATCTCTAATTTTATTTTTTCCTCATTTGTTGCTATTAAATTTATCCATTCTTGATATTTAGCTACTAACTTCACATTCTCATCATAATTTAAATCAATCTGTGTTTCTTTCAAGAGTGAAGATAGACTTGCTGTAGCCATCAGCTCTTCGAAAAGTTCTGGTTGTTCTGTTTTGATTTTTTCTATCTTCTTTAATTTCTCTTTTGAAAAATCAGCAAAAAAATCTGATTTATAGTTCGCAAGATTTTTATTAAAATCTAACGACTGATTCCATTTACCACAAGCCTGCATCTCTCCATAAGCTTTTGACTGAGTAGAAAGCAGTGAAATATATGCCATAGCGTTTCATTTTTTTAAAACCTGAACTAGCTCTGGTTTTTCAAACATTTGATGAAGATATTCCATTCTTTTAGCAATCTTCTTTTCTATTTCAGACCATTTCTGCCTAAATTCACTTAACTGCTCAGAGGAAAGGCGTTTTTCGAAATCAGATTTTTTTTCTCCACCCTGAAGGTATTCCCAAAATGGACTATAACCCGCAAAATCTCCATTTTGTAGTTCATCAAGAAAAAGCATTGACCAACAAGCATCATTCAAACTTTCTACTTTTTGTGATGGTTCTGGGGAGCCTATTATTTCATTTAGACTTGAATTTCCTATTTTTTGATTGTGAAGTCCTTGAAGAATCGCTTGAACAAGCTGAGCATGCTTCTGCCTAACAAAATCTTCTTTATTTTGCATATAAAAATCTTTTACATCAAAATAGAGAGTATCTACCCCTATACTTGCCGCTGCGGAAGCTCCTCCAACAACCAATCCTGCGACCGTTCCAAAGGGACCTCCTACAGCTGTCCCTCCGCTCATGGCAGTAATGATAATTGCTGCTTCCACTGCTACCGAACTAATACCAATCCAAAGTTGTGTATTTGCCTGATTTTTCTTATTTTGCGCCCTAACTTCGTTTACTTTCTCGATTAAATCAGCCTCTTTTTGAGTCTCAAGATACATCCGAACATCCAATCATAAACAGGCTACATCAATCAACATTGCACCAGTAAAAGCCTGAACAAATCTATTTATTTTTGTTCAATGTTTTAAGATCATGGTCATACTCTTAAGCTCTGCTTCCGTTGAAGCCTTTGATAAAGCAGAAATAAGATCATCACTTACTTTTGATAAACCATTTTGATCTAAAACTGACTTAATAACCTGAGAATCTTTTCCAACTAACTGAGGGGCCAATTTATCTATTTTTGTAAGCTGAGAGACAGTAAGCCCGCATTCTACCAAAAGTTTTTTTGGCAATTTAGTATCAAGTTTCTGCCACTCTTTTAGAAGTTTAATAACGTCATCATCTGCACTCGCCATTCAGTTTTTCAATTTTTCAATATGTTTATCTACAGTCTTAATTTGTTTTGTACTTAAACGGCTATTATTCTTTTGTTTCTCTAAGGCCTCAATAGCATTATTAAGAATTTCTTTTGCTTGCTTAGCATCAAATTTTTCTGCCATATAAGACAATTCTCTTGCTTGCTTAGCATCAAATTTTTCTGCCATATGAGACAATTCTCTTGCATTGAGCTTATTTGCTAAAATTTTTGTAGCAGAAACTCAGGCAACACTGGTAGTTACTCCTGCAGAAACTGAATTAATCCTTGAAGAATCAGTCTTCTCTGCCTGATCGGATGAATCTTCCTCAATTTGAGAAACATTCTGAGAATCCTCTATTTGATCGGAAGGTGATGTTTGCGACTCCGAATCTGAAACTACTACTTTTTCGGTATTTTTTTGATAAGAGTCCGTTTGGTTATTCTGAGCATCTTCCTGTTGATTAGAGTTAGGTTTTTCTTTTTTATTTCATAAAATTTCTGCCTTTAGATTACGAAGTTCTTCTTCAGTTTTTCTTTCCTCTATCCTTAATCTTTTTTCTTTCATAAAATCAAAAATCTGATTAGCTAAGGCAGGAGAAACAAAATTGATAATCTCTTTCCACCAACCAAATTCTTTAACCGCATCAAATTTTTCAGGTAGCTGAAATTCTCAAGTCAGGATTTTCTTTACTTTTTTTTCTATCGGCAAAAGTGCTAAAGATTTTATCCACCCCAGTTCTTGTTTAAAATTCTCGAGATATTGGTCTGATATCTCAGATTTCAACTGACCTATTTCTCCCATTATCATCTACAAATAAAATAAATATTACGGCATCTTAGCAAAGATTTTAACCATCATTTTAACCCCTTTTAGAATATCATCAGCATTAACAAAGAGATTCTTCGTATTTTTCGCAATCTTAATATCAGCAAATGTTTTAGCAAGAGCCTCAAGAGCATCATCACCCACACCAGAAACTTTATTTCCCTTGAGTGAACGAATTGCAGCCTCATCAAGCGATTTGATTACATCATCAAGAGAACTCTCAAATCCCTTTCAGGTCTTTGGATCAATAATGTTACTCATAAATTTTTCTCCTTCAAGTTTCTTAAGAAGATTAAGCTGTTCAATAGCAGTATTCAGATTTTTTCATTTTTTCAAAAGTGTCAAAAGTTCTGAACTTTCATTCACCGTTTTTTCTCATCACTGCAAAAGCTGTTTTTCAAAATTTTCAAGTTCAGTTAGTTGCTGTTCCAGTTTAGTAAGACGAGCCTGATCAACTGATGTCTTAGTAGGAAGTTGATCTAACCTCTCCAATTCCATATATAAAAGCTTCTTTTGTTCTCCCAAATCATTAAAGATTGGGGTATTTTTTAAAGTTTGTGTTGTAGTTTCTACAGCCTCATCTGTAAGCCTTCCTCCATCATCTATAAATTGAGTTAATGGTCTTTCAAGAGAGGAAGATACCTTAGTATTCAAGGCAGAAATATCATTAAAATCTGATAATGATTGAGAAAGTTCCTTCGCTAAACGAGATATCTTTCAGCGTTCAATTTTTTCTAAATTAATTTTATCTATATTTTTAATTATTGCACTAAGCTCCTCTATCTTTGTGAACTTTCCCTCATATACTAGCTCTCTAAAAAGATATTTTTGATTTTCAGAAAGCTTCATAAATGGAGAAGATTGTCCAGACGTTCCCGCCATAAATTTTTCAAGCATCTCCACATGATGAAATCCAGACGGAGTGTAAATTTTTTGACGATATCCATTTCGAACTACTTTTGTTTGTTCCCAAGTGGAAATTTTTTCTAATCTAAAGAATAAGTCTCTCAGAGATTTATTTTTAGTAAAAGAAATTTTTGCATCATTATTAAAGAGAACTTGCAGTTGCTTAGCCGGAAGCTCAGTATCAGATTTTCCTGCTACTTTTTGCATAAACTCCGAGAGAGAATTAAGTCCCTTCCCATATTTCCATTGAGCATTTGATTTTTTAATTAATCTCTGTGCGGTTTCTCCGTTAACCTTTCCTTCGATAATATCCTGAAAGAGTAATTGATCTCCATGAGGGATATCATACCTTGAAGATAAGAGCCAATTAGGCATAAAATTCAGATTTTTATTTGACATACGGCGAACAACTTTTCCTCTAAGGTATCGTGTTGCAGAAAATAGATTCGAATTTCTCATAAATCTTCACAAAATTTCAATTTTTCTATTTCCCTTCCACTTCCCAATTTGAGAAATAACAAGTCCTCATAAAGTCAAAGGTAAGGTCGCTTGCAACCATCAAGTTATAAAATTACCATCCTTAAAGGATTTCAAGGATTGGGTAGTATGATGCAAAATATCTCCTATTGCAGCCTTTCCGATGTTCAATACTCTCTCTCATCGACTAGAATTATCTACTTTCATTTGTTGAATTGCTTCTGCTCAGATCAAAATCTCCTTTTTCATAGCAAAATAACTATTAATCTGATTTTTATAAAGATTAATATCTTCTGTACTCATATCTCAACTTTCAAACTTTTTCTCAAAATGTTTGAGTGATTCAAGGATTCAAGATTTTAGATCTCAAAGACCTGATTCTTTAAGGAATTCTTGGATATTCTTCTGATCTGAATTGATTACAGCATGAGCAGATCAAAAATAAAGATAACTCCAATCTTTATCAAAATTTTCTTTAACATCCTCTGCAACGTTCTTACAAACCTGAATCTCTTCACAACAGATCTCAGGACTCATATTATTTTTTGATTCTCAAAGCCTCTGGAGTGCATCTTTTCCATCCTTAGTTTTTAATAATTGATCTCTTTGGGCATCTGCCGATTCCATCTGCTTTTTCATTCTCATTGAAAGTTGATCATCAAAGAGTGATTGATTTTTCATCACATCAATTGCCTGATGAAGCTTTCCTCCCATAAAATTTTTATAACGATCATCAGAATACACGTGACTTTCAAGCCATTCTTCATCATCAAGAGCATCCTCTATCGTTGAAAATTCAGTTCCCACAGTTTTTATTTTTTCCTCAGCAATTTTTTCTATCAATCTAGAACGCTTATCTTGTGTATAGTTTACCACTTTAGCATACTGTCTAAAAAAAAGTTTTAATTCTGATTCTCTTTCTGCTGGTTCTCCAGATTCCAACCATTTCGTTAAAGATTCTGACCAGTCATCACCTACAAAAGGAATAAAGGAAGTTAAGTTTAACAAATATGGTCCCATAATTTTACCAATCCACTCTTTTCCCTTTCCAATAAGGAAAGATTTTAAATCTACAAGACTTTTTTCTCTCAAATATCCGTAATATCCTCCCTCGGAAAGTAAATCATCAACTGAACTAAATTCATTATCAATACACATTGGAACAGTTGCTTGAAAATCTTCTTTGCTTAGCTTGTTTTTTGCCGCATACTTCTCGTATCCATCAGCAATACTCATACCTTTCCATCCAGCATCTAGTTCTTTTTTCATAATCTGATTATATTGACTATCAATATTTGCTCACATTCCCTGATATTTTGCAAATTTCTCTGGATTTTCTTTTTTGAGATTTGCTGTATTAATTGCTTGATCTTTTGCACCATCTGTAGCATCTGCTCATTCTCATGTACCATCTTTTCACCACCAACCAAACCATTTCCCAATGTAGTATCCAACCCCCCCAACTCATGCTCCAATTCCTAACCATTTCAAAGTTTTCCCATATCGTTTATCTCGAAAACCTTTTTCCTTGTTCTTCTTTGAAGTTCCTTCTTTTTCTTCTATTTCATTAGCTTCTTCATTCTCTGATGTATCAGAACCAAAAAGAGTCTTGATCCCCTTATATGCTAAAGCTATAGCACCAACTCCTGTAGCCAAAAATCATGCCGTACGAAGTGCATTTTTCCCTGATTCTTCTTTCCATTTTTCTCTATCCCAAACATTATTCCGTTGCTCAGAAACAAAGTTTTTAGTGGAAGTCCAAATTCACGATTTTTCTTCTGAAGGACTATTATTTTCCATTGTCTTAAATTTATCTTTCTGAATTGAGGGAATAGGAGTTGGCTCTTTCATCTCCTTTCATAAAATCTTTAACTCTAAGGAAAAAGTTTCTAATTTTTCCTGTTCTGCCTTAATTTTTTCACAAGCATTTTGATTAGATTCTTGTTGATATTCAGCTTGAGCTTCTTGTTTAGCTTTCTGAATACGAAATTCTAGTTCTGATTTCCTTTTTTCCTTTTCTGTCGTTTCAGTTATAGCTTTTAAAGCATCTAATTCTGCCTTGATAGCTTGATTTTCCTGTTGAAGTTTTTCGATATTTGTTGGCATCTTTGTATGATACGAATAAAAAAGTCTTCACACTAAGTATACTCAAAAAATAAATAAAAAGAAAAAATCTGACTCACTAAGATCAGATCTTTCTTGACTTTTAATGTTTTACAATTAAATTAATCCTTGTAGCCCTGCTCTTCAAGGGTCATCCCGATAATTTCATCATTTGGCTCTACTTGAATATTTTGCACGGCTTCACGATTGATATACACATACATCAGCATCAGCATTGGCACTCTACCGATGATTTTAGTGATATATTCTCCGAGTTCTTCTCTAATAAGTTTGAGATTATCCTTGATATCCATTCTCTTTTTGCAGTTATCGTTGTATTTTGCTCTCGCGAACTCTACAATCTGCGTATGAATCTTTTTCACCTCTGAAGAATAGACAAATCCTCTAGATTCAATCTGGATATTTCCAACAAGTTCTCTTGTCTTGGTATCCACCTTGAAAATCAGCCCAACGATTCCACTTTCTGCCATAATTTTACGAGCCTTGATCACATATTCTCCAGAAAGATGACCAATTCCTTTCCCATCAACAACGACTTTATCGAGTTTAATCTGTTGAGAAGCGATAAGTGTTACCTCATCATAAATCTCAATAACATCTCCATTCTCGTGTGGCATCAAAATATGGTCTGCATCCATTCCAAGATCAATTGCCAATTTTCTATGAGCATATCTTTCTGCTGGTGGCATAAAAAATGGCAAAAAATATTCAGGCTTAAGGAGTGAAAGGAAAAGTTTATGTTCCTCCATAAATCCGTGTCCACTTGCATGAATATCGATATCATCTCTTGTCACAACATTTACACCCTTTACTATCAGATCATTAATCATATTACTCACTGCCATTTCATTTCCTGGAATGGCAGAAGCAGACATTAAAACAGTATCCCCTGGCTTAAGTTGTACCATTGGATGATCTCCTCTTGCCATCCTCGTAAGTCCTGCAAATTCCTCTCCTTGAGCTCCTGTTGAAAGAATAAGAACTCTTTCATCTGGTAAAGTATCTACCTCAGTACTCAGTTTGCGGATAAAGCCCTTTGGAACATTGATATATCCAAGTTCCTGACAGATTTCAATATTATTGACCATTGACCTCCCTGAGAGGAATACTACTTTATTATATTTAATTGCACTATTAATAATCTGAATAATTCTTCCTACATTGGAAGCAAATGTTGCAATAATTGTTCTAGACTGAGTATTTTTGATCAAATCATCAAGATTTTTTCCAATCACTTTTTCTGATACCGACCATCCTGGCCTATCTGATCCAAGACTATCTCCAATATAAAGCTTTACTCCCTCAAGTCCTATTCTTGCAATCTTAGCTAAATCAGAAGGCTGATCAATCGCAGGAGTTTGATCAATTTTAAAATCCGCAGAATCAAAAATTACTCCCTTAGGGGTATGAATTGCTACAGCTAAAGTTTCTGGAATATTATGGTTTACTCTTGCAAATTCTAAAGTAAAGCACCCAAGTTTGATGATATCCATATCAGGATCAATGAGCTTATACTTAATCTTCATTGCATCTTTTGGATTTTCAAAGGTTTTTTTGATTAACCCAAGAGCAAGTGGAGTTGTATAAATCATTGGGAAATCAAGTTCTGGGAGAATATCCCTCAAAGCTCCAATATGATCCAAATGTCCATGAGTAAGAACAATACCTTTCAATTTTACCTTATTTTTCTTAATATAAGAAATATCTGGAATAATATAGTCTGCTCCAAGTTCAGCTTCTGCAGCAAACTCCATTCCAGCATCAACAAGGATCAAATCTTTGTCATATTCAATAAAAATACATTGTCCTACTTGTTCCAAACCCATTAAACTCCCAACTCTGACTGGTTTTTCACCTCTTTTGATCAATTTCTTTGGATCTTCAATTTTCTTGCTTACGGGCTTATTTCTATGTCTGAGAAAAGCCTCTGAAGAAAGAGGTTGCTGACTTGAAGATCTGCGAGGCCTGGATGAACGAGAAGTCTGATCAGATTTTTTGTTGTTTTTCTCTCACAAATTGATAGAAATGTTTGATTGCATTGTAGTTTCCATTTTTTGAATTTTTAATTTAAAAGTAAATAAGATGTTAAACGAGTTTTTGACTCAATTAAGGGCTTCTTGTGAGGCAAGACATATTCCACTGATTTCTCCTGAAAGTGAACTCCACATTCGCAAACTCCTCCAAAAATATCAGCCAAAAACCTGTCTGGAAATTGGTTCAGCTGTGGGATATAGTAGTATCGTGATTGCAAGTACGATTGCGGAATGGTGAGGTCAGCTTACTTCGTTTGAAGTGGCGTATCCTGCCTATTTGGAAGCACAGAGAAATATTCATCAGGCAAAATGCTGGAATACCACTCTGTATCCGTTTGATATTACGAAATCTGAAACAACAGCAAGCGTATTGCCCGTGCACTGTGACTTTGTATTCATTGATGCTCAGAAAAGCCAATATGGAACCTATTTAGAGAAAATACAAGAAAATCTTAGCTCGGAAAATATCATACTCTTGGACGATGTCGTCAAGTATCAAACAAAACTAACCTCATTATATAAATTCCTAGAAAAAAAGCAAATCAATTATCAAATTCTCCCGAGTGAGCCAGGAGATGGAATGATGCTAATTGAAACAAAATAATTTTTAGTCTATAAAACTCAAAATGAAAAAAATCCTCCTAGTGGCTTTCTTGCTTTTCTCCTTTATGTTTAGCGGTTGTAGAGATAATCCTCAAGATGAATTTCCTAGAGAAAAACCTGAAATAGCTCCTATTTGTCCAGAAGGATTTTATTGGGTTGATACGATCAAATCGTGTACTCTTATTTTGGAAAAATAAAAATATCTAAGAGGAGTTCTAATTTTTATTCCTCTTGCTTTTCTAGCTTTGCAAGGTCAATTCTTTCTCCCTCAAGTTCAAGCTGATCTAGTTTCTTTTCAATCGCCTCTCAGAGATAAAGCCAAGTATCCATACGATCAACCTCCTCTAGTTCTAGTACATCTGGAGACTGAATAATTCAGAATTTTTTATTATTTCCTTGAATAAGATAATTGAGTTTTTGGTTCTGACCTACAAAAGCCTTTATGGTCCATCCTTTAATATCATATTCTCCAGGATAATCTACGATTATAATTTCTCCTTCATGATACCTCATATCCTCACCTACCTGAGAAGCGAGATTGATCAAAGTATTATGCACATAAGCATATCCAAAAAATAATGTTTTCTCTATCTGATATCCTCCATCGAGTCTAATCTGAATTGACATTTTTTTCTACAAAGTGAATAAAAACTGAGTTTAGTATAAAGAGTTAATCCTGGTTTGCAAGTTCTTCTAAACGAAGAAATTTGGATTAATAAGCTTCAAAATAACCCCGGAAGCTCAGAGTAATGCGATTCCAACTGCAACTTTCTTGATAATTTCCAATCCTTTGGTATAGTTCCCTTTTTCAAATCCCCCTGTTGTCATCATTACCCCAGCAACCACAATCATCAGAATTGAAAGGACCATAATTACGGTCATAATAAGCCTCATCATAGCTCACATGAGTTTTGGGAAAGCGTTAAGTTGAGTCGTTTTATCGCTTGTTGTCGTCCCAATACATCTTCAGACAAAAGGCACATCCGTATTAAGCTTGATTCACTTACAAACTTTTTCTTCCTTTGTATCTCATCCGTTTCCATTTTTCGAATCTCAGTTATTGTTATCCCATCCATTTTTTTGAGCAACTTGTTCATAAGTTCCTTTAACAGTGCTTGTCGTTTCTGTGGCACCCTCTTCAAGATCTGGATTAATACCATTTATCTTATCAGCAAAAACAGAGCTACTACTCGTAATAGCAAAAATACTAAAAAGAAAGACAAAAATCAGATTTTTCATGTTTTTCATTATCATCGCACCTAGAAATTAAAGCATTTCATTGATAATTTGATTCACAAGACTACCATCAAGTTCGCTCTTATGTTTTGCCATGAGTTCTTTCATCAAGAGCCCTCTCCCCGTCTTGAGATCAGCGATTTGTAATTCTGAAACAAGCGATTCAATCAGCTTTTTCGTTGCTTCTTTATCAAGCATCGCTGGAAGATAGGACTCCAAAATTGCTTTTTTTTCTTGTTCCTCAGCAAGTTCGGTAGGTTTGTCTGCTTTTTCAAGGAAAGAAAGTGCTTCATTGAGGGATTTTACTTCTTTTTTGAGAAGTGCAATAACTTCATCATCATTAGGATCTCTCTGAAGTTCAATCTTTTTGTTCTTAATCTGAGCCAAAACGAAATTAAGAGCAGATTTTTTGGTTTCTTGTTTCTCTTTCATTGCTATTTTGTAGTCTTCAGTAAGTTTTTCATAAAGCATGAGCTGTATTTTATAAAGATAAAAAGCATTTCCTACAGTAAACTATAAGAAATCTGAACAAAAATACAAATCTTTCTTGCAATAGGACAGGAAATTTATATACTGCTCACTATAAATATGCTGAGGTGATGGAACTGGTATACATGTACGCTTGAGGTGCGTATGCCTTTGGCTTGAGGGTTCGAGTCCCTTCCTCAGCATTTTTTTGTTGTTTGAAATTTTAATCAACCAAAGGAGCATTAAGTTCTGCAGATCTTTTCACTCTATTCATAATCGCAAATCCAAGTCCAGTTTCTGGTAACTTTTGAATATAAACTCTCTTCATACCTTTTTTTTCGCAATAATGATAGAGATCAAAGAGGGTATGTGCACAGCTTGCAAGATTCTGTTCGGTTCCTCGCTCAAGCTCTAATCCATGCTGATCAAAATAATCATTTTGACCGAAAAAACTTCCCTCACGAGAAAACCGTTCTATCGTAGCAATAATAGCCGTAGGCTCATCTAGATTTTTGGGAATTTCATCAAGATGTTCTATCATATAAATCTCCGCATCTATAGTATAATGCTTAAACCTCGTCCCTGGTGACATATTTTTGTCTTTACTCGTATACTCTACTTCTACTTCTTGTCCTTTAAAAAAAAGTTCTAAGTCCTCCTTTGTAATAAATCAAGGCCTTAAAATTCAGATTTTTCATTTTCAATTCTCCTCATCTACCTTAATAACCGTCGATTCAATCCCAAAGTCTGAAGCTCCTCCATCAATAATCAATTCAATTTTCCCATCAACATTATCAAGCACCATAGCAGATGAAGTAGGACTAGGCTTTCATGAAATATTCGCACTAGGAGCAGCAATCGGCCTTTCTACTGCTTTTAGGAACTCTTGTGCCACTTTATTAGAAGGCATTCTAATACCTACAAAAGGATTAGGAGTTACAATCTCTGGGATCACGTCCTTTTTTTTCAAAAGCAAAGTAAGAGGTCAAGGAAAAAGTTTATCAATAATCTGCTGCTGAAAATGATTTTCTACGATTCAAAGCTCTGAAATCTGAGCCTTTTCACCAATATGAACAATCAGAGGATTTGAACTTGGCCTTCACTTGATTTCAAAAATCTTCTTTACTGCTTGAGGATTCAAGGCATCAGCTCCAAGCCCGTAAATCGTTTCTGTTGGGAAAGCCACTACTTCTCAATTTTGAATCAGATTTTTTGCCTGTTGATAGGTTGATGAATTGGCTTGTTGTATCGTAGTTTGCATAATGCTCGGTTCAGATAAAAACTGCCTGATAGTGTAGTTTTTTTCATCTTGATAGCAAGAAAAGATCAAAACCAGAATAAAACACTTGAAATCATTTGTTTTTTCACTATAAGGAATCTTGTAAAGATGGCGAGTGTAGCTCAGTTGGTTAGAGTCCCGCAGGACTGCGGGATGGTCCAGAGCTTTATCCTTTTCAAAACAAGATGTTCTATGTCTATATTTTGAAATGAGATGAACAGCATTATATCGGATATACCTCAAATCTAGAGCTGAGATACCGTCAACATTTACTCTGAAAGACTCCTACAACTCGCAAGATGAAAAATCTTGTCATCGTTGGATACTTTGAGAAACCTACAAAAACAGAAGCAATAAAATTGGAAAGAATGATCAAAAAGAATGGTCATATCGACCATTGGATTCATCATCCAAGCTTTGTTAAATGGAATGGCGACTGTAGCTCAGTTGGTTAGAGCATCTGATTGTGGTCCAGAGGGTCGTGGGTTCGAACCCCATCAGTCGCCCCACTATTGAAAATGAGTACTTATGTTACCCATTTTTTTTAATTTATTTGAATCAGGGTTTTTCTATAAACAATGACAAAATTTTCAAAAAATAAGAATTAACCGACTTCAGAAAATAAGACAAAATTTGCTTTTTTTAGATAAAATAGCTATACTTAAGTGTGATTTATATCTTTTTCATGCCAAAACTTCATGTGAAAAAAAATCTGATTTTTGATCTTAGGAGGATTATGTTTGCTCAATGCAACCTTTGCTTTGCCCTCTATTAGCGACAAAAGAGATCCTATTCTTACCAATGATTCTGAGCAAATTATTATCCCACCAGAAGAAAACGCAATTCGTGAGGGAACTCACGATATCATTCACTCCTCAGAAAGTGATAATAAAATAAATAATTTACTGGAAAGCAATGAAAAAATAGAAACTCAAGGAGATGCCACGAAAAAAACCATCAACCTCGTTCATAGAATCATCAACTATGCTTTAGGTTTGGCAAGTGTTGTCGCACTGATCGTGCTGATCTATGCGGGAATTCAAATGACTACTGCTACTGGAGACGATAAAAAGTATCAAGCAGGAAAATCAACCCTCAAAAGCATTACGATTGGGATTATTGGGATTGGAATTAGTTGGTTGATCGTCAGCTTTATCTTCTGGCTTCTAAATACGATTACGAAAGGATCAGTATAATTTTATATTTTTTAGCAGAAATGATGAAAAAATTTTTTCTCCTCTGTGGACTGACCTTACTAAGCTGACTTGGTGTGATAGGTGTTAGTTTTGCTCAGAATAGTCTAGGAAACCAAGAAAACTCTTTCTACTATGAGGGAGGAAGTATTGGAAAAACCACAGATACTGATTATGGAAAACTTATCAAAGATGATGCCGTAACCCCTGATGAAAGCCTGTTAAATAGGCTTATGGCAGTATTTAACCTTGACCAACCGGATTATCACGGACCTCAAAAAGCTTTTTACTATATCAAAAAAATTCTGAATTATGCTCTTAGTTTTGTGAGTTTAATTGCACTTTGCTTGCTGATCTATAGCTTCTACGGAATGCTGACCTGAGATGGAGACAAGCAATATACAAAAGTCAAAGAAATCTTGAAGGGGATTGCGATTGCAATCATTGTGATGGGATTGGCACGGCTGATTGTTTCCTTACTCTTCTGGCTTTATCAAAACCCAATTCAGTGAAGCCTCAGCTCATCTTAGAAAAAAATTATTTACAAAATTCTCTTGACTTTTAATGCCATTTTATTATACGTATATTGTGTGGTCCATTATACATTCCATATAGTAGCTATAACCTAAACAAAAAGACCGGTATCTAATACTAAAAAACACAACCCCCAGGAGTTAGATTTACTTCTGGGTTTTTTTATTTTTTCAACATTAAAAAAATCTAACCGTAATTGGTTAGATTTTTTAAATACTATCATCTTATCACAAGATTTTTCTCCCAGCTACAACCCCTCTGTGCCTTACAAGCTGATTCACTTAGTGGTAAACAACCTTTTTTATATACTTTTTTGGTACAATAATCATTTATATTTGATATATTTGTATTTAAACAAGTATAAGAACAATATTTAGGTTTCCCATTTTTAAATTCAGTACTACATAGACGTGAAATTCAAGGATATAATCATGTTTTAGATGCGGTAGGATCTTGTATTCCCCATTGCCCGTTTCCTACCTTTTTTGGTCAATTAGGAGTAACTGGTGATTCAGCTTTAGCTTGATCATCTGAAACTCTTTTACATTCATTTTCATCAGTATAGTTTCCATCTTCCTTAAAACAGTATATATTATAATCCTTTTCTACTCATACCCATCATCAAGATTCTATATAAGTTCCCTGACAAGAATAGCTCTCACATGCTGGATTTTGGAAAGGACAGTTTGCCGTTGTTCAACCATTACTTCCTTCACAGTTCCATGTTCTCGTGGTTCCACAAGCCGTTTTTCCATTATCTCATTTTACTGTTCCTGCTAAACAGGTTGCTGCTGCAGTTCCACATTTACCATCTACTTTTGTTGGAGTAGCTGTTGGCTTTTCTAAGGCTCTCAACCTCATTTCATGATTAGTAACCGCATAGGTTAGCCTGGTAAGCAAGCCATTTCGCATATCTGCGGTGAGTTGATTACTGTGTTTTGTAGAGAGCAAATCTGAAAAACTCGTCTGCTCCGGAGTTAAGTTTGGATATCCTGTACTTTGAGCAAAAGCTTGAAGTCTTTTTTCATGATTTTGAGCTCGGGTCGTCAATCCATTGATAACAGCATCTCGAAGCTGTGCTTCAAGTTTGTTTCCCCTATCAGTAGAGAGGTTATCTTTTGCGAAATTAATTTGGCTGTCAGTAAGCCAATTTGACTGTTTACCTCCTGCATAGGCCAAGACTGCAATCACTCCTGAGAGAAGCAGGAACAGAACCGTTAGGTTTTTTTTGCTCATGTTGAAAAAATAAAAGTATAAAAATTCAGAATATCATCTCTTTTTTCGCAGTTAAAAAAGATGATGCTCTAGTACTAATAATTTTAGAAGATTCTCCTAATAAGAGAAGTCAGTGTAAATCTGTATAAATACAATATTTTCACACTCTCTAAATCCTCTACTCGGAATTTATTTATTCCCTTAAGAATATCCTATTTTATCATTAGTATTTTCTTTTTAGAAATATAAAAAAGAAAGTCAAGCGAAGATTTTTTTTATTTTTAGCCTCTTCCTTGCATTTTCATCTCATATCCCTAAAAAAGAATCAGATTTATTTTTTTCTTCATCAAATGGCAGAGCTTCGTCCTAGTGGATTTCCCGAATATAGTCCAAGTCAGCAGTTAATTTTTGATCAGCTCAAAGAAACCATTGAGCAGAGCTATCAGCAGTTTTGATATACCCATATTCATACGCCTGCTGTAGAGAGGAATGATGTGCTTCTCTCAAAAAATGGAGAAGAAACCTGAAAACAGATTTTTGGACTCTACGGAATCGCTCAGGGAGCACAAGATTTGAAAGAATATGGATTACATTTTGATCTTACCGTACCATTTGCGAGATATACGCTGGATTGGGAGCATCAGCTGACCTTTCCTTTCAAAAGGTATCAGATTCAGCCAGTTTGGAGAGGGGAAAGGGCTCAAAAAGGAAGATATAGAGAGTTTTTCCAGTGTGATATTGATGTGATTTGGAAAGGAGAGAAAGACTATTTCTACTATGATGCAGAGATCATCGCAACCCTCGGTTCTACGCTAAATAAGATCCTGAAAAGCTGTGAACTCCAAGACACTGCCGTTTTTCATATCAATAATAAAAAGCTCATCAAAGCATTTCTCGCAGAAGTCAGTCAAGATGAGGAACAAATGCAACAGATTTCAACCCTTATTGATAAATATAAGAAGATTGGAACAGAAAACTTTATCGCAACACTGAGAGAAGACCTCAACATCTCAGCAGAAAATAGCGAAAAAATTCTGAAGTTTATCTCTTTTCAGTCAGAGAAAATTGAAGATTGCGGTCAGATTTTAGGCTTTGCAGATTCAGAAGCTTTCAAAGAGGGAGTAGAAGAATTGAGAACTGTCCTTACGTTTTTGAAACAGATCAAAGAAGCAATGCACCTTGATTTTGAATGGAAAATTGATTTGCAAATCATCAGAGGTTTGGACTATTATACTGGGACAATTTTTGAAGCGGTATTAAAAAATGATGAGAAGCTTGGTTCAGTTTGCGGAGGGGGAAGATATGCGAATCTCACTGGTTATATTGATCCTAAAAGAAGCGATTATTGCGGAGTTGGAGGAAGTATTGGGATTAGTAGACTGCTCGGAAAGATTTTTGAGCTCAAAGAAGAAAAAAAGCAGACTGTCGCTGACTATTTATTTCTCCATTTCGAAGAAAATTTTGAAGCAATTATGAAACTTGCAGGGACTTTCGCTGAAAAAAATCAGACTTTTGAGATTTTTCCAATAGCAGAAAAACTCGGAAAACAATTTGCCTATGCTGATAAAAAAGGGATTCCTTATGTCATAATCTATGGACAGGGAGAAAAAGAAGCTGGCATCTACAAAATAAAGAATATGCAAACCGGAGAAGAAAAAAGCCTTTCTCTGCTAGAGTAATTGTAAAATTTCTTTTTTCAAAGGCTGTGAATCAATGTTTTTTCACGGTTTAAGTCGCTCTTTTACGATAATGACAATGAGGGTAAGAAGAGTATTCTGATCAATAGGGACATTGTCATGATACTGCTCAGAGAGTCTTTTCAGGTAAGTAACATAGTTTTTGAGTGATTGATTTGCCTCTTCATATCCTAGTTTTCCATAAAGTGGGAGAATCTTCGCTTGCTCTGCTTCTTTTTGAAAAAATGGGAGAAAAAATCAGACTACAACATAGGTATTAATGTCCTTTCTCAGGTAGGTAATCTGATCTTTTGGATTTGTTGTCTTAAAAAAAGTATCTGTGATTGCTTTGATGAGTTCTTCATTCTGAATCTCTTTCATCAAAAAACTTAAAAACTGAGCAAGATGATAGTTAATTGCTTTGTCTTTTTTGATCTGCTGGGCGATCTGTTTTGCTTGTTTTGACTGTGATTGAATACGTTGCACTGCCTCTTCTGAAACCTGATTGACATCACTTCTTAGTGGTCAAAAATCTTCAATACCTCATGCTACTTCACTCATTCTCCTACTGAAAAAATAAAGAAAACTGATTTTAGACTCAATGTAATGTTTTTTCCTTGAAATTCAAATCCAATTCACTATATAGGGAATCAGCACGGTTTTGGTGAGGTGGATGAGTGGTCGAAATCAGCTCACTGCTAACGAGTCAGGCGAGAGATCGCCTCGAGGGTTCGAATCCCTCCCTCACCGATTGCTAAATTATGGCACTATAGCTCAGCAGGTTAGAGCGCGCCTCTCATAAGGGCGAGGTCGGTGGTTCGAGTCTACCTAGTGCCAATTATCTAAAGATCATCTCAAAAGTCATTCATATTTTATTTTGTTTGTTTTAAGGTATTATGGCCGCAAAAAAGAAAGGAGGAGTTGTAAAGGTTGCAATGGTATGTAGTGAATGTAAAGCTACAAATTATTTTACAAATATCAACAAGGCTGTTACTCCAAAGCTTGCTCAAAACAAATACTGCAAGCACTGTAGAAAGCATACTGAACACACTTCAAAGGAAAAACTTAAGTAAGAATTCAGATTTTTTTTAGATTTTTATTGTACATTCTAGAATGTTGACTATTAGATTATCTAGACACGGTAGAACCAAAAGACCTTTTTATAGAATCGTATTGACTGAACATACTAAGCCAGCAAAGTTTGGATACAAGGAAGTTTTAGGTTCTTATGATCCTCTTCATCATATCCTTCAAGCTGATGTTGAAACTATCAAGGCTTGGGTAGCTAAAGGATCTCAGATGTCTGAGAGAGTTGCAAAACTTCTTTATAAAGAAACAAATGACGCTCTTTTCCAGAAATTCTTTGAAATGAGAGAAAGAAAGAGTCTTCCAAAGAACGCAGACAAGTAATTCTGCTATAGTACTGAAAAATCCCTTGAGGGTTTTTTCTTTACCTTTAATTTTTGATTTGATGATCAATGATCGGATTAGATAATGTTTGAGGATTTCAGGAAGTAGTGTTATATGGATTAGGCGGACTTGTTTTGGTGATTTGTTGAGGATGTATTTATGCGTTTTTTAGAGCGATCTTCTTTTTTATCTTTTCAAAAGGAGATGAAAAGCAGATCAAAGCTGCCTGGGATAGCATCAGATACATGATTTTGGGTATGTTTTTGACAGTAATGTTGATCTTTGTTTCTCCATCACTATTGAAATTTATGCACCTTCAGGGAGCAGAAAACTATACTCCAAGACAGATTTTTACTTATATGGGGAAAATCCTTGGGCATCTTTGAAAACTTGGGAATTTTATCAAAGATTCTCAGGTTCAGAATCAGTATAATGGAGATTTGTATTATAAGGATCTCACTCCTAGGACTTCTGCTCTTTAATACTACAAATAATAAAAATCTGACTTCAGCACAATGGAGTCAGTTTTTTTGATTGTGTTTTTTTTAAAAAAGTATTGACTTTTTTATATATTATATGTATATTTGGTGTCTAATATAAAACAAATCGCACCATGGCAGACAAATTTGCACAGGGGTATAGTGGAACAGATTCTACTACTGCCCAAGGGAATTATCTCTCCCTTGTATCAGAGAAGATAGTCGCTCTTGAGAAAAAAGTTTATGAGGCATACAAAGAAGCTGAACGTTTCAAAGAAGAAGCCTTTAGACAGTCTGAGAGTGGAAAGAAACTTAGGTCTCTAGGAGACAATAACAAACTTGAGGAGTTAAATAAAATTCTCCGAAAGGTAGTTCCTCTTTTGAAAGAATCCTATGAGAAGCTCGATACGTATCATAAGCTTCACTTCCATGATCCAATAACTATCATATAGTGAAGCTTATAGTAAAAGAAAGAAACTCTCCTAGTAAACTAGGGGAGTTTTTACATATTTAAGCTTCTTAGTCTATTTTACAGAAAATCAAAAATACTCTTAATATAATTTTCTGAAAAGCTCGAGACTTCCAAGCTGTTCTCGGCTGAGTTCTTGCTTCCCAAAATGTCCATAGCTTGCAGTAGCTTTGTAGATTGGTTTTCTAAGCTGAAGGAAATCAATAATTCACTGAGGACTGAGATCAAAATGTGTTTGAATAGTCTCAAGGATCAGTTTTTTTTCTATTTTTGCGGTTCCAAAATCCTCAAGAAAGAGACTCACTGGCTGTTCTACTCCAATTGCATAGCTAATTTGTAACTCACACTTCTCGCAAAGTCCGCTCGCTACAATATTTTTAGCAAGATATCTTGCCATATAGGCTGCACTTCTATCAACCTTGGTTGGATCCTTCCCAGAGAAAGCTCATCCACCGTGTCTTCCCATACCACCATAACTATCTACAATGATTTTTCTCCCAGTCAATCCACAATCTCCGACAGGACCTCCAACATAGAAGCTTCCAGTTGGATTGATATGAACAACTGTTTGCTCATCCATAAGATCCCCAACAATTGGTACGATCACCTCCTTTTTTATAGCATTGTGAAGCTCTTCTTGAGTAATATCTTTGCTATGCTGCGTAGAAACCACAATAGTTGCTATTCTTTTAGCTTTTCCATTTTCATATTCTACACTCACTTGAGTTTTCCCATCAGGACGAAGGAATGGAAGAAGTCAGCTTTTTCTAACTTTGGATAGTTGAAAAGCAAGCTTATGAGCAAGATCAATCGGCATTGGAAGGAAAGACGCTGTTTCATTGGTTGCATAACCAAACATAATCCCCTGATCTCCAGCCCCTCAGGTATCTACTCCCATCGCAATATCAGGCGACTGCGTATGGATTAGGACTTCTACCTCACAGCTTTTCCCATCAAAAAATTTCTCCTCACTATCATACCCAATATCGCAGATCACCTTTCTAGCAATTGCTTCATAATTAACTTGCGCTTGAGTAGTAATTTCACCAGCAATAATGAGTTTATTGGTTGTAATTAAACATTCACAAGCCACTCTTGAGAAAGGGTCTTGCTCTAGGCAGGCATCAAGAATCGCATCAGAAATCTGATCGCAGATTTTGTCTGGATGCCCCTCAGTCACTGATTCTGAGG
>ERZ773018.139-NODE-139-length-49700-cov-12.224051_pt1 | contig 49700 bp, 38 predicted proteins | sample MGYA00580840_ERZ773018 | MGnify/ENA primary metagenome ERZ773018 (study PRJEB29015, sample SAMEA2738125) | human oral metagenome | biome: human oral; feature: human-associated habitat; material: saliva | place: China | collected 2256 ... | reverse complement strand
TCTACGCCGATGGTACTGCCTTTTAGGTGGGAGAGTAGGTAGCTGCCTATTTTATCAAGATCCGTTTCCAAGTCCACGAGACAGGAGACGGATCTTTTTTTCTTTGTCGTCTAAGGATTCTGTCAGGCAGATGGGTCTGGGGATCTTTTCTGTGCAATAATATGTTTAATCCCACGCTGCAAACAATTTGATTTAAAGTCTCTCTGTCTGATGCTTGGACGGAAAGATGACCGCCCCCCATACCTCGACCTCTTGTCTACATATATATAGTTCATCACTCTCAATCAAGTTTGTGTCTTGGTTCGTGAGTGATGCAAAACAGCTTTTTCTGCAGAAACAATCATTATTCTCTTGGGATCTGTCACAAAAGAGATGAACATCGGAATCAGAAGAATTGACCAATATTTTTGACGAAAAGAAAAGAAGGCGAGTTGAAAAAGTATCTTTGTTGATAAAAATAGAGTGTTACTCAATATTTTCCTAAGTGTGCAATGTGGAATCTCACATCTTTTACTTATCTTCGCCCTCAAATTCTAAAACTGTTATGGAAAGCATACATAATTTCGCGGGATTAGTATCTCGTCTCTCTCAACATGGGCAGCGCAAACGCGTAGCCGTAGTATGTGCTTCAGATGAAGCAACATTAAGTGCCGTAGCGCGTGCGCTCAAAGAAGGTTTTGTAGAAGTAATTTTCGTGGGCTGCCGAGCAGAAGTGGAAGCTTGTGCTGATTTACAGTCGTTAAACGATCACTTCTCCATAGTTGATGCCGCTGACAAGCAAGACGCAGCAGAAAAGGCTGTGGCTCTGGCTCGCGAAGGCAAAGTGGACTTGCTGATGAAAGGCTTGATCAATACGGATATCTTGCTTCGTGCCGTGTTGAATAAAGAGCACGGTATCTTGCCGAAAGGCCGAGTGTTGACGCACGTGGCAGCTACGGAGATTCCGGGTTATCCTAAGTTGGTTTTCTTTACCGATCCGGCTGTGATTCCTTTCCCCTCGCAGGAGCAACGCCGCGAGCAGATACGCTACGTTGTGCGTATGTGTCACGCATTGGGCATTGAGACGCCGCGCGTTTCGTTGATACACTGCTCTGAAGAGGTGAATGCAAAGTATTTCCCCTACACGGTGGCTTATGGCGATTTGATTCGTGAGGCCAAAGATGGCGAGTTTGGTGATTGTGTACTTGATGGTCCGCTCGATGTGAAGACCTCACTCGATGCTTCTTCATTGGAGACGAAAGGCATCCAGTCGCCCATCGCTGGGCAGGCCGATGCGCTGATTTTCCCGGACATTGAAGCCGGCAACACGTTCTATAAGACGCTTACGCTTTTCTGTAAAGCGAAGGTGGCTACTGCGCTTCAAGGAACGGACGTGCCTGTTGTGGTGACTTCGCGCAGCGACAACGAAGATACAAAATATTATAGCCTCGCTTTGGCTGCTACTACTATCGGATAAAATTATGAAGAGAATCTTAGCTATCAACCCCGGGTCTACTTCAACTAAGATCGCGGTTTATAACGACGAGAAAGCGGTTCTTGTAAAGAAGATTATGCACACTCGCGAAGAGTTGGCGCCTTTCAAGGACTTTATGGAGCAGTTTGAGTTTCGCAAGCAAGTTGTATTGAAAACGCTTGAGGAAGAAAACATACCTTTCGAATTTGATGCTATCGTGGGCCGTGGTGGCTTGGGCAAGCCTATTGAAGCCGGTGTTTACGAGGTGAATCAGTTGATGCTCGATGATGTGACTAAGGCTGTGCGCCGCCACGCGTGCAACTTAGGTTGCTCTTTGGCGCTGACCATATCTAAAGAGTTTCCCGGCTGCCGTGCGTTTATCGCTGACCCGGGCGACGTAGATGAACTTGACGACATAGCGCGCATCGGTGGTTTGCCTGAGATGCCGCATGAGCCTATTTGGCACGCTTTGAACCAACGCGCAGTGGCTCGCCGCTTTGCCAAGGAGCACAATACGCGCTACGAAGATTTGGATCTCGTTTGCTGCCATATGGGTGGTGGTATTTCATTGGCCGCACACCAACACGGACGCGCCGTAGATGCGAACAATGCACTTGATGGCGATGGACCGTTTACACCCGAACGTACCGGAACGCTTCCTGCCGGCGACCTTGTACACCTTTGCTTCAGTGGCAAATATACGCAAAACGAGGTGATGAACATCATTAAGAGTCGCGGCGGTTTGGCTGCCCATCTTGGTACGAATGATATGATAGAAGTGGAGCACCGCGTGGCTGATGGCGATGAGAAATTTAAGCTCTACACTGATGCTTTGGCTTACCAAATTTCTAAGGGCATCGGCGGTTTGTCGACTTTCTTCTGCGGAAAGGTGGATGCCATCATACTTACCGGCGGCATTGCTTATTTCCGTTATTTGGTTGAAGAAATCAAGCGTCGCGTAGGCTTTATTGCTCCCGTTTATGTTTATCCCGGTGAGGACGAAATGGAAGCTTTGGCCTTAAATGCCTTGGCCGTATTGACCGGTCGTCGCGAAGTAAAAGAATACGTATAAGCACCTTTGGTGCAGAAGTCCCTGTGCGACCAACTTATCCTGTTTGGTCAGCAGGAAGATAAGCTAAGCGCCGCGCCCGAAAGGGTGTGGCGCTTTTTTTTGTGTTTACACTTGTGCCGATTCATCTGCGCGTCAGGCGCGCATCGTTTTAAGTTTTGGCTGCCGATCAGTTTTGACAGACTTGAAATTCAGTACGTTTTATAGTTTTGCTTGCCATATTGCTTTCTTGCAACTCCTTTTTCTTGCGCTTTTTTCTATGGTATTTGGTCTCAATCTTGTTCTCTTTTGTCGCCGCGCCTAAGCTAAAGGCGTCAAGATGCTTCAAATACAGACAGAAAAGGCATCGAGGTAAGCCAAAATAACTGCTGATTATCAGACATATATAGAGCTTAAAAACTTTCCTATAAGAGACGAAAAATTGTCTTATAAGACAATTTTTTCGATCATAGGAGACAATTTTTCCGATCACCTATGAAAGTTTTTCGAGTCACCTATGAAAGTTTCAGCACTTCCTTAAGCTCTTTTTTCGAGACTGCGCACAGGCGGAATAAAAGGCTGCAAACTGCTTGGCTCAAATAGCTGAAGGTTGTGTCGAAAACTTTCTAAGACCGCTATTGTCTGCTTGTCGAAGGGGCCTATGCGATAATGAGCCGACCAAGAAACTTCTTCGACACGCCGCCCATAAGTGCCGTGGATGATCTATGCGCTTTTTTTGCCTCCGGCTATGCAACAGATTATAAACACACGAACACGGCGTTTCGCAACTCGGGGCGATGAGAACCCTCTATTCGCGTCCGGCAAATACTTTATGCTTATAAAAAAGAGACCTATACCCTAAACGGGCGGCAGCTTTATGTATCTTTGCAGAAAAGTGGAAGTAGACGATATGGTGATCAACCGAATTTGCAAAGATCTACAGTTGCCCGACGGCTTTTGGGGAAAAGAAAAGCCAACGATCAAAGCGCGGCGGGATTTTGGCTCGCCCCTAAAATTCGTAAAGGTAGCGTGCACCGCATACACTTCTTTCACAATGATGATCAAAGACGGGTTTCATCACGCAGAATCACTCTATTCTATATGAAACGGATTATTACTTTTGCGCTTATAGCTCTATTATTAGTAAGTTGTGACTTTATGGCTAAACGTTATAAGGTTGTTCCTGATCCTGAGGTATTTTTTTCCGATGGTCAGGAACTGAAGATGGCCACGGCTATCTATGAAGATAAACCTCGCGTTATACGAAGTTTGATTGAGGAAGGAATCGATCTGAACCATATCAGTAAAGGCGGTATGACCTATCTTTATTATGCGATGTTGAATAAGAACTACGAGGTGATGGAACTGCTGTTGAAGCACGGAGCAGATCCTAATATTCATAGTGAGTTCTATACCAGTCCTGCGTATCCTACAATAGGATATGGCGATGATAACGGTATTTGTTTGGCATATTGCGGCCGGCGGGCTTATGATATCAAATATATGAAGCTACTTGTAAAATATGGTGCAAATGTCAATGATACTACTTATTATATAAGTCCTTTAACCCTTTCGATAGACGACGAATTGCAAGGGAAAGAGAAAGTAGCGTTTTTGGTACAACATGGTGCTAATATAAACTTACGTGTAGCCGGGGCAACGGTAATAAGTAGTGAGGCTAACATGTATAATTGGGATAAGGTGCTTATCCTTTTAGACCTCGGCGCAGATCCTATGGCGGGTGATGATCCTAAGTTTAATGTGGCTGCATTTGTACAACAATATTATGATGAGGGCTTTGATCCTAACAGTGAGAATGGCAAGATGGCGCAGGAGGTAAAGCGCCGGCTTGAACAGCGCGGGGTGAAGTTTCCTTATCTTCCTAAGAAGCCGGCTGCTTCGACCCCAAGCGAGGGGCAACCGAAGGAATAGTTTTGTGTAAAGAAAATAATTTTTTAATTTTGTAGAAAATGAAGAAGTTAGTTGCTTTAGCGCTTATATCTCTATGCTTAAGCAGTTGTAGCTTGATATTCAATAGACATAAGCATTCTGCTCCCGAGCCGGAGGTTTATTTTCCTGATGGGGTAGAGCTGCAGATGGCTACTGCTATTTATAATGATAAGCCTCGCGCCATACGAAAATTGATTAAGGAAGGAGTCGACTTGAACCACGTCAGTAAAGGCGGTATGACCTACCTTTATTACGCGCTGCTGAATCACAATTATGATGTGATGGAGTTGCTGTTGAAGCACGGTGCAGATCCTAATGTTCATAGTAAGTTCTATACCAATCCTGAGTATCATAAAAAAGGGTATAGCGATGATCAGACTGATGCCACTTGTCTTGAGTATGCGAGCCATAAATACTTTGATATCAAATATATGAAGCTGCTCATTAAATATGGTGCAAACGTGAATGATACTACGAGTATAGGTCCTATTTGGGGCGCTCTACGAGATAAAAGCCATGGCAGAGAAAAGCTGAAATATTTAGTAGAGCAGGGCTTAAACCTCGATTATAGTCAAACGGGGACGCCTGCAATATGTGGTCAAGCGCTTACTTACGAATGGGATATGGTGCTTTTCCTGATGGACCTTGGCGCAGATCCCTTGGCCGGTGATGATCCTGACTTTCAAGTTGCTGCATCTGTACAAGAATATTTCGACGAGGGCTTTGATATTAATAGTAAGTATGGCAAGATGGCGCTGGAAGTAAAGCGTCGGCTTGAACAGCGCGGGGTGAAGTTTCCTTATCGCCCGAAGACAAAGAGCGATTCAATCAAAAGCGAGGAGCAACCGAAGCGTAAAAGGTTTTTATGAAGCCTTGGCGCTCATTTCCTCAAGACAATATTTGTTGCATTCCATAAAAAGACAATTCACGTTATATCAGATGAAGATTATAGTAAATCGGGGCTTTGATAATATGCTCACAAGCATCGTAGTCTTTAAGAATGGGCAACCGGCTATTGCTTGCCCCATACAGAAAGATTTTTGCGAGATGGATGCAAAAGAAGGCGATCGTATAGAGGTCAAGTTAATAGCTCTCGGTATGATTTCGCAGAGGCTTGCCGCTTTCACGTATCAAGAAGGAAAAGATACGGTATATATCCGGCCTACGATATTGTGTAAACGGTGGGAGATGGCAAACTATCGCGTATTGCCTTACCTTAGTTTGTTGCTTCTTGTTCTTCAATCCGTGACAACATCGGCCGCTTGTAAATGGTTGTGCGCTGGTGTGCTCGTTTTGACCGCTTTGTCTTGGCTGAGCTTTCAGGGCTGTAAGTCGAATCCCTCGATGCGGAGCAGATTGTTCACGTTGGCTTACTTGTAGGCCGGCGTGTGGTTTTGCGTAGCTTATAGATCGGCTTGCTTGCTCGCGCCGAACGCATAAGTAATTGTTTTCAGCGCAAATCCGTCTGCAATTCATTGGCATTCGTTAAATTTGCACTTTCAGAGAGGAAGTCGGCGCAAAGTCAAGACGCAGTAGATCTGCCAACGCCACCGCTTCCTTCCAAGGTGCAGGCGAGAAGAAAGCATGAAATATGACGACGTAATCGGGCAAGCAGCGATTAAAGCGCGTCTTCGGCGGCAAGTCGTCGAAGGCCGCGTGCCGCATGCGCAGTTGTTTTGCGGCCCATCCGGTGTCGGCAAGCTTCCGATGGCTTTGGCTTTAGCTTCGTCTCTGCTCTGCACGAACAGGACGCCCGAGGGCGATCCCTGCGGCTGTTGTGCGGGCTGCAAGATGGTTGCACGCTACGCTCACCCCGACTTGCATTTCATTTTCCCTACAATACGAAAAGGCAGTACAAGTTCGAGCGATACCTATCTCGAAGCGTGGCGCGAGCGCCTCTTGACTTCCCCCTACTTCGACAACCAAGATTGGTTGGCAGCGCTGCAAGTGGAGAATCAGCAACCCACTTTTTACGTAGCCGATAGCAATGCCGTCATAGAAAAGCTGAGTCTTGTGGCCAATCAGGGCGGTTATAAAGTGATGATTGTTTGGCAGGCCGATAAGATGTCGGTAGAAGTGCAAAACAAACTGCTGAAAATCCTCGAAGAACCGCCGCAACTGACGGTCTTTATCCTTTTGACCGACGCGCCCGAGCGCTTGTTGCCGACGATCGCCAGTCGCGTGCAGCGCATCGACTTCCCCTTGCTGCCCGAGCGCCTCTTGCAAGAAGAGCTTAGCACGCGTAATCACATTGATCCCACTGCTGCTCGCGACATCGCCCATATCAGCAATGGCAGTTACGTGCAAGCTTTGCGCCACATCGGGGTGGACGAAGAGGGCGAAATGTTGCTCGAAAACTTCAAAAACCTAATGCGACTCTGCTATATGCGCAAGGTAAAAGATTTGCGCGATTGGACAGACGTCGCAGCCGGTTGGGGGCGCGAGCGCCAGAAGCGCTTTCTCGATTATGCGCTCAAATTAGTGCGTGAGAACTTCATTTATAATTTCCGCCAAGCCCCGCTCAATTATGAGACCGCCGCAGAAGCTGAATTCTCCGTCAACTTTGCCCGCTTCATCAACGAACGTAACGTCGAAGACATGTTAACCCTCTTCACCGAAGCCCGCAGAGACATTGCCGCCAACGTCAACGCCCGAATGGTTTTCTTTGATACCGCCTTGCGTTTGATCGTATTGCTCATTCGATAGCTAAGGAGAGCGCCCGTGCCCTCCCGATACAATATATATATAGACAGAAAATAATGGACGATTTTTACCCTACCGAACCCGCTCTGCGAGGTCTGTGCGCCTCCGGCTGTGGCCGCCAGGACAAGCAACTTAATACATACGACTATCTCTCAGATGTTCCCGGCAATGTTGCCACGACCGACCTCGTCGAAGTGCAATTCAAGAACACGAGAAAGGGCTATTATCATAACGACAACCATTTAGACCTCGTCAAAGGCGATCAAGTGGCCGTTGAGTCTAATCCCGGTCACGACATAGGCGTCGTTACGCTCACCGGCCAATTGGTTTTGGCCCAGTTGAAAAAGGCCGGATTGAAGGCCAACAACGAAATACGCCGCGTCTATCGGAAGGCGCGCCCGAGCGATTTGGAAAAATTTGAAGAAGCCAAAGCCCGCGAGCACCAAACGATGATCCGCTCCCGACAGATTGCGAAAGAGTTGGAGCTGGATATGAAAATCGGCGACGTAGAGTTTCAAGGCGACGGCAACAAAGCGATTTTCTATTACATCGCCGATGCCCGCGTCGACTTCCGCAAACTAATCCGCGTCTTAGCCGATGAATTTCACGTCCGCATCGAGATGCGCCAGATCGGAGCACGTCAAGAGGCCGGACGCATCGGTGGCATTGGTCCCTGCGGTCGCGAACTCTGCTGCGCAACGTGGATGAAGAGCTTCAATTCCGTTTCTACCGCCGCCGTGCGTTGCCAGGATATTTTCCCGAACCCCCAAAAATTGGCCGGCCAGTGTGCAAAACTGAAGTGCTGTATGAACTATGAGGTCGACACCTACATAGATGCCGGCAAGAAACTCCCGCCGCGCGATGTCACGCTCGAGACCGCCGACGCCACCTTCTATTATTATAAAGCCGATATCTTGACGGGGATGATTACCTATAGCACCGACAAGCGCTTGGCGGCCAATCTCGTCGTCATTCCTGCCGAACGCGCGCTCGAAGTGATTAGAATCAACAAAGAAGGCGGCAAGCCCGAGCGCTTGGATAGCGAAGCCGTTGTTGTAGAGACGCGCTCCGCCGACCTTTTGGAGCAAGATAGCCTGACGCGCTTTGATAAAAAACGCAAGAAAGACCATCGCCGCCACAACGGCAACCGCTCCGGCAATCGCCAGCGTCGATCCGGCAAGGACGAAGCTCGCAAGAAGCCCGAAGCATGAGACCCTTTGCTTTCGTCCTGCTACTTTCGCTGCTTCTCGTGGCCTGCAATCGTCACCACGTAGCCAAATTTTCTTATCGCTCTACGCCCGTCGACGGGTGGGAGAGTGCCGATACCCTCATCTTTCCCATTGATTCGCTGCCGGCCGATGGCCGATATGCCTTGACCATCGGCGTGCGCACCTCGTCGGCCTACCCGTATCCGTTTCGCACGCTGGCCCTGAGCATCGAGGCGCGCTTTCTTTCGCAGGCGCGCTACGCAGATACGATCTATTGCTCACTGACCGATCACGAAGGAGATGTGAGTGGCAAGGGCGTAAGTGTCTATCAATATTCCTTTCCCGTCGATACCTTTCAGCTTCATCGCGGTGCACGCGGCACGATTACCATTCACCACATCATGCGGCGTAACCTGCTGCCCGGCGTTTCCGATGTAGGCATCCGTTTGGAGCGTCTTTAGTGCGCGCTATACCGCTTTACGTGTCGCATTTTCTGGCTTGACGACCCTTTTTGGCGATAGCGTTTGCGGCTCTTCCCGATTTATTCCCTTTTCTCGCACGCATCGTCGTCAAATTGCCCTTGTCGAGCGTCTGCTACTTGTTTTCCCATCCCCAAAGCCCATTGTGAGGCGACGAATAAGCTTTTGCGTGATTGATAAGTGCCCGCCTCACAATCTTTGCGCCCATATTGTTGCGCAAAAATTAAGTCATTGAAAAACATTGTTTCAATCCTTTTCTATACAGTCCTATTTTTTATTTTTCAATGTGTATTTTGCCGTCTCTTTGCATCCACAATTTGGCGATGAAGTATGGTTGATTATGTTTTTTATCACGACAACAAGGGTTTGCGCTCGTGATAAAAAGTACTTGCGCTCACGATAAAAAAGGTGTACGCTCGTGAGCGTAAAGGTTCGGCGCGTACTTTTGTCGGTTTAAGTTTGTTTGTCGTACGATGAAAAACCAAAGCGTATCGCACTAAAAGGTTGCTTTCAGCATTCGCTTTTGTTTCCTTCTCCGCCCCGCCTCAACTTGCGTCTGTTTTTGAAAGACCAACCCTAAGGGGTTGCCAATGCGGCGGTACGTTAGGCAGGGTTAAGCCGCTTCGCAACTTAACCCTGCCCTGCCAAAAGACTAACCCCGATGGGGTTATTTGTGGCGGTGCGGTTGCGGAGATAAGTTGGTGGGGTTTGTGTTTGGGCGCGAGTAGATGCGATATTTGGTTAAGGTGAGGTTGTTTGTAGATGAGGTTTTCGGAAAATGGGTTGGTGGGGTTTGTGTTTAAGTTGCAAGTGAAGTGCATGTTGGTTTCAATAGATCGTTTGCAGAGAGGCTGCGTGAAAAAATTGATTGGAATGAACCATAGGTCAAGTTGTGGCGAGTCTATTTTGAAAAGGATTGCGCACGAGACCTGACATTGATTCGATAAAAAGCGACAACAACCCCTTAGGGTTGGTCTTTTGGTAGGCCAGGGTTAAGGCACATCGTGTTTTAACCCTGGATAAACGGATGGAAGTGAGTGCAACCCCATTAGGGGTTGGTCTTTCACTGTGGCAGGGTTGAGGAGCGAAGCGACAACCTAGCCACTAACGACGTAAGTCGTTGCTCGTGCGAGTTATAATTAGGTTTGTTTGCGTTGCGATTCGATCTGCGTCCGTTTTTGAAAGACCAACCCTAAGGGGTTGTCAATGCGATGGTGCGTTAGACAGGGTTAAGCCGCTTCGCACCTTAACCCTGCCCTGCCAAAGGACTAACCCTGATGGGGTTATTTGCGGTGGGAAGCGTTGAAAGTTCGGTTTGCGTGGAATGTGAGGCGAATGTGGCGGGTTTAGTTGCGGCGGGAAGTTCGTGCAAATCTATCTACGTCCATTTTTGAAAGACCAACCCTAAGGGGTTACTCAAATGTGATGCTTCTTAGACAGGGTTAAGCCACTTCGCATCTTAACCCTGCCCTGCCAAGAGACTAACCCCGATGGGGTTATTTGCGGTGGGAAGGCGTTGAAAGTTCGCCTTGCGTGGCGTGTGGAACGAATGTTATAAGCTCATTTGAGGTGGGAAGCATTGAAACTTCAATGTGAATAGGAAGTAGGGCAAATATGGTGCGATTATTTGTGAGGAGAAGTGTGAAAATCTCCATTTTGGGGAATGAGGTTTGCGGTTTAGATGGTATTATTTTCGAATGTTAAGCGATCTATGTCCTTCGTCATTTCATAAAAATCATAAGGCTTGCTGTGCGGGTTGGTAGGTGCTCGGCCTGTTTCTTTTTCTCCTCTGAAATAAGGGGGCGCGCATGGGGGAAAAATTGATAATAGCGTCCTGCAAACCCCGATATCTGAATGCGAAAATTTTTTATAGATTTTTTTATTTCACACATTCTCGCGCTGACTCCTTCCCTTTGCTTGCTAATTGTCAATTGTTTATGCTCGATTGCAGGTCTGACTTTGCACATAAGTGGCGAAAGTGTAATGTAGACTGTACAAAAAATTAACACACTTGCATACGTCTCCTTCGAAATTCTTGCTAATTTTGCCTCCCGAAAGACACATTAATGAAGAAGCACCTGACCTTGTTAACCTACTTAGCGACAGCCCACCTCGGTGGGCTTGTCTGCTTAATGGTTTTTCGGCTTTGCTTTTTCTTTTCCTTGCATTCTGCCTTGGCCGCTGAGGCGACGTCGGCTTGGCCCGCTTTCTTGCGCGGCCTGTGGATGGACAATGTGATAGGGTCTTACATCCTGCTCTTGCCTTTATTGGTCGTGTTGGTTGCCCAACTTTGTGGGCGTGGCGGTAAAGGTCTGCTGCGCTTCCTGAATATCTGGATGGGTGGCTTCTACGCTTTGGCTTTCGCGGCTGCTGCGGCCAACATTCCTTTTTACAATTACTTTAATCAACCCCTCAATTCCACGATTTGGCAGTGGGCCGCTTACCCTTCGCAGACGGTAGGTATGCTTTTCGGAGAGGCCACTTGGTGGAAATATATCGCTTTGTGGGCCGGCGTGACCGCGGTTTACGCCTATGGGCTCTTCCGATGGCGACGGTATTTTGGGCATCGCCTACCTGCGTTTCCAAAAAAATGGCGGGAGCGAGGCGTTAGTTTGGCCCTTTGGCTGCCGGTTGCCGGACTTTGCGTGCTGGGTGCGCGAGGTCGTTTGGGTTATAACCCGATTAAGATTAGTGCAGCCTATTATTGTGATAATGCAGATCTGAACAACTTAGGGCTGAATGCGGCGTTTAATCTGCTTAACAGTACGCTCGACGATGCGCGCAAAGAGAATCGGCCCTTACAATTGATGGATGAAAACGCCGCGCTCGTCTTTGTGCGCCAAAATTTGGGTCGCAGTGGGTTGCCCGGTATCTCTCCGCTGGCGCAGATCGTGCGCCCTGAGGGAGAACCCCGCTATGATAACGTCGTAGTCGTCTTTATGGAGTCGATGAGTACGAAGTTTATGGGCACATTTGGCAACCCCTCGCATCTTACACCAACCCTTGACAGCCTCTTTGCCCAAGGTTTGAGTTTTGAAAATTGCTATTCGGCCGGTAATCATACGAACCAAGGCGTCTATGCCACGCTCTACGGCTTTCCCGCCCAACTCAAACGCAACATGATGCGCGGCTCCGTCGTGCCTCGCTACGCCGGACTGCCCACCGTATTGCGAGAAAAGGGCTACCAAACGCTGTTCTTTATTCCCCACGAGGGGCAGTATGATAACATGAACGCCTTCTTGCGGACCAATGGCTTTGCCGAAGTTTATGCGCAAGAAGACTATCCGCGCGATAAGGTTGTCAATCATTTTGGCGTTTCAGATGATTATCTCTTTTCTTATGCGCTACCCATCATCAATCAGCGTGCACGCAGCGGAAAGCCTTTCTTTGCGACGATTTTGACCGTTTCGAATCATCCGCCTTACATCATTCCGCCCGATTTTCACCCCAAAAGTAAGCAGATAGAAGACCAAATCGTAGAATATGCCGATTGGAGCATCGGCAAGTTTATGGCCGAGGCTCGCAAACAACCTTGGTTTGCACATACGTTGTTTGTCTTTGTCGGCGATCACGGCAAACGCATCGAGCATCTGCCTACTGACGGCCTGATTCTGCCGGAAAGTTGCAACCACGTGCCCCTTATTATATATGGTGCGGGATTGCCACGCGAGCAACGCAAAGATTTTGCGGGGCAAGTGGACATTGCGCCGACCATATTGGGCCTGCTGCGCCTGCCTTACGTGCAAAACAACTTCGGCGTAGACTTAACGACGCGCCGCCGCGAAGCTATTTTCTATTCGGCCGATAATGTGGTGGCCGCACGCAATGCTGAGTATTTGTATCTTTACAGTCCGGACGCTGAACGGGCGTATACTTACGCCGTAGATCAAGGAAAGTATCGCCCGATTGCAGAGAACGAGGCTACGCGCAAGTTGCGTATGCTTGTCTTTGCCAACTTGCAGACGGCTGCTAAACTCGTGCGCGAAAAGCAGACGATTGATCGGAAAGCGGCGCGGCATTAAGGTGGCAACTGCGTGCTTCCTCAGATCTGTTGTGACCGACTTTCGCTTTCTCAATCACAGCTTGATGCTTTTATAGATACATTGCGCTGCAGCGCCGCCCATACTGTGTAGAACTACGATAAATGAATAAAAAAAGAGAATAAAAGGTTGTTGTTTCCGACTAAATATATACTTTTGCCGTCGTAACCAAAGAAATAAAAATTGAGCTATGAAAAGATTCTTATTAGCCGCTCTCTTGTTCGCAGGCTTTGCTTGCGCAAGCTTCGCACAACTTCCTGCCATTCAGTTGAAAGACATTAATGGCAAAGCAATCCGCACGGATACGCTTTCAAATGGAGGAAAACCTATCGTGATCAGCTTCTTCGCAACTTGGTGCAAACCTTGTAACCGCGAATTGAAGGCCATCCAAGAGGTATATGAGGACTGGCAACAAGAGACCGGTGTTCGCATTATTGCGATTTCAATTGATGAGGGTCAGAATATTCAGAAAGTGAAGCCGCTCGTAGATGGTTATGGGTGGGAATATCAGATCTTGCTGGATCCTAACTCTGACTTCCGCCGCGCAATGGGCGTTAACCTCATTCCGCACTCCTTCATTATCGATGGCAACGGCAAAGTAGCTTACAGCCACAGCGGATATACGGAGGGCGCAGAGGCAGAACTCTATGAGAAAGTCAAAGAAATAGCCGGCGTAAAATAACTTTAATGAGCACTTGTCGTAGGGTGAAAACGCTGCGACAAGTGCCTTGTTGTTTATTATGAATAGATTTTACATAAGCCTATTGGCATTGGCTTCTGCACTTCCTGCTTTGGCGCAGGAAAATGGCGATGAGGGCCGTAAGTTGAAACTCGTCGGTAGCGTGCAGAGCGATATTCTGATTCCGCAAGAGGATAAAAAAATTGGTACGGGCTCTTATAAAGAATGGGCGCGCACCAATACTTTCGCCGAAATTCACTTAATGAGTAAGTATGTAGAAGCCGGCACGCGTTTTGAGTTTACAAAGTATCCGCTACCGGGCTTTGAGAAAGATTACGGTGGTTGGGGTATTCCTTACTTCTACGTAAAAGGCCATTATAAATGGGCCGAATTGACGCTTGGCGATACTTACGATCAGTTTGGTTCGGGCTTTATCTTCCGTACTTACGAAGAGCGTAGCCTCGGCATCGACAATTCGCTGCGCGGCGCGCGCCTTGTATTGCGCCCCGTCAAAGGCGTTACGCTAAAAGCCCTCACGGGTAAGCAGCGCCGCTATTGGAATCACAACAAGAGTTGGATTACCGGCGCCGATGTAGAGTTGAATTTAGACCAATGGATAAAGCCGTTGCGCGAGCACGATACATATCTTACGCTCGGCTTGTCGGCTGTGACGAAACACGAAGGCGACGAGGATATTCTTGCGCTCCGCCCCACGGGCCAAAAGGATGCATTTGGTAATGATATAATGGGAAACTACAAGCTTAACCTGCCGAAAAACGTAGGCGGCTTCGATGTGCGCGCCAACTTGCAGAAGGGCGGCTTCAACGTGTTGGCCGAATACGCGCAGAAGAGCCAAGATCCCAGTTTCGACAATGGCTATATTTATCGTCAAGGTCGCGCGGCGATGCTGTCGGCTTCTTATTCGATGAAAGGCCTCAGCGCTTTGTTGCAAATCAAACGCAGCGAAGATATGAGTTGGCGCAGTCGTCGCACGATGACGGGTACGTCTTCATTCATCAATCACCTGCCGGCGTTCTCTATGCAGCAAACTTACGCGCTTGCGGCGCTCTATCCGTATGCTACGCAAAACGTACCAGGCGAGTGGGCTTTCCAAGGCGAATTTGGTTACCAGTTTAAGCGCCAGACGGCGCTGGGCGGTAAATACGGTATGCACGTAAAGGTAAATGCTTCCCACATTCGCGGTATTGAGACGCAGCCGCTCGTTGATGCGGCGGGCAAACCCATCACCGAGCTCAAAGGTACGGACGGCTATACCTCAAAATTCTTTGGTATGGGTAAGCAAACCTATTTCCAAGATATCAATGTCCAGGTTGAGAAGAAGCTTTCAAAGAAGTTTAAGTTGAACTTGATGTACTTGAACCAACGCTACAACAAGACCGTTGTAGAAGGCGAGGGTGGCACCATAAAATCCAACGTCTTTATCGCAGAAGGCAAGTACCAATTCAATCGTAAGTTTACCTTGCGTGGAGAAGCGCAATACCTACATACGAAGCAGGATCAAAAAGATTGGGTTTTCGGCTTGTTAGAGCTTTCTTTCATGCCCAACTGGATGTTTACGATTTCCGACCAATACAACGCGCACGTTCCTGATGCCTCAAATCCCGGACACGAGAACGCCGTACATTTCTATATGGCCTCCGTTTGCTACACGAACGGCCCGCACCGTTTGCAAGTGAGCTATGGTAAGACCCGCGCAGGCTTCAACTGCTCCGGCGGTGTCTGTCGTTGGGTTCCCGCGCAAAAGGGTGTGCAGATTTCCTACAACTTTGGTTTTTAAGATATGAAGATAAAGAATTTTTTGCTCCTGAGTTTGGCGGCCGTTGCCTTTGCAGCGTGCGACAATATTAGTGAGTCTGAGCGCTACGGCAAAGATCCCGTTGATGTGCAAAAGGCTAAGAACGTCTTGATCGAAGATTTTACCGGCCAGAAATGTATTAACTGTCCGAAGGCTACGGATGTTATCCACGAGTTGCAAGGTCTTTACGGCGAAGATCACGTTATCGCCGTTGCCATTCACGGTGGCGCCTTGTCGCTCCCCGAAACGAATCCGAAGGGTTTGGCCACGGAGCAAGGCAAAGCCTATCACGAACATTGGAACGTGACGACGTGGCCGAAAGGAAAGATTGATCGCGGCGAGAACTTAGAGTTCACTTCTTGGAGTGCTGAAGTCGTGAAGCGCTTACAGATGAAGCCGATCGTAGATTTGGATTTGTCCGGCACGACTTACGACGCAGCATCGCGCAAATTAAACGTTGCGGTGAAGATGACCGGCAATGAAGCCGTCGAAGGCAAGTTGCAAATCTGGCTCATCGAAGATAATATCGTCTTGCCTCAACAGATGCCCGACGGAAGTCTGAATAAGAACTACGTGCACAACCACGTATTCCGCGCCAGCGTCAACGACCCTTACGGAACGCCTGTTACGGTGGCTAAGGCAGCCAGCGAAACGAAGCAGTTCGACTACACTTTGGCTGAGAAATACAAGCCGGAGAATATGAGTGTCGTAGCTTTCGTTTACAACGATGCCGGTGGCGTTCTGCAAGTCATCAAAAAGAAAATCCAATAATAAATTTGAGTGTAATATGAAAAAGATTCTATCCATTTTAGCCCTGTTTGCTTGCGGCGTATTCGCAGCACAGGCACAAGTCGACAAGACTTTGCAGTTCGTAGATAAGGATGGCAAGGTCGTTGAAAACGGCGCAGAGTTGACTTTAACTGAAGTTGAGGCGCCTTGGGGCGATGATCAGATCGTTTTGCCCTTGTCAGTGAGGAACACGAAGAATGCAAAGGCGGGCGTGCGTCTTATCTTTAATGTAATGCAGATTGATAACGGCGCCATCCAAGTTTGTTTCCCTTCAGAATGTACTTCTAACAGCGAAGCAAAAGAGTATATTACAAAACCCGGCACGCTGGAAGCCGGCGAAGTGAAGGAGATGGCTACAGAATGGTTGCCTATGGCAAAAGGCAAGTGCGTTGCGACATTCCAATTGCAATACTACGAGCCGACAGCGGGGGTCGAGCCGACTTATAAGGACGGTCCGAAAATTAAAGTAACGTTTGATTATAACCCGACGAGTGTAACCAACGTGAAGGTTGGCAACGTTCTGATGGACGTATACGACACGGCGGGCAAGATGGTCTTGACCAATGCGAAGAAGAGCGATGTAATCGGTCTGACGCGCGGCGTTTACATCTGCAAGACGAAGGTAAACGGCAAGCCCGGTAAGGTTGAAAAGATCTTAGTGCGCTAAATTTAATCATTCCGCCGGCGCTTTTTTCAAGTCATCTTGGAGAGTGATGTTGAAAAGCGAAGATTTAGGCGGATGATCACTTCATAACGGACGCGAAGCAGCATCTTTGGTGCTGTCCGCGTCCGTTTCTTTTTTAGCTGTTCGCCTTATCCGAAGCGCCAATAGCCGTTGGGCCTAAGCAGCGTTGGTCCTGATGAGGCGAAAAGTTGAAATATGTAAAAGCGTTGCGCCCTTTTCCTTTCTGTCTTCCCGTTTTCGTCAGTCTTTCGTAGCTGCTGTGCGGCGTATATTCCTTGAGCGCATCGCTTGTTGCAACATTTCGCGCTGTGCATTTCCCTTTTTCGCGAGAATCTTCCATTTTTTACAAACTCATAGTCGCCGTCGGAACGCTTCTCGCCCCCTGCGCCCCACATTTATATAGAGGTGCGCCGAAAAAGTTTGATTAAAGCCTTATTTTTGCACAAAATAACATGATTCAAATGAAGATTACGCCCCGTCCGCTCCTTTGCCTCTTCTTCCTCCTTCCCCTATTGTCAGTCCGCGCACAAGTTGTGGCGGTCCAAGTGGCCGAAATGAAGCGAACCGACTTTTATGGCAGCATACTCAGTTGCCAAGATTCGACGTTTACCTTTGTTACCGATGAGCACGATACCCTCCGCTTCGCCATTCCCACCGAGCCCGACTACGACCATCGCCGCGTTGGCGCGTTGCGCGCCGGAGATCGCTACTGCCTCCTTGCGCGTACGGGCGACTATCCTTTAGAAGTAGATGCTTACCTCAATCTGTCGCAACTCTTGGGTAGATGGCTCGACGACGATGCCCATAAATTTTTACTTTTCCGCGCAGATGGCACTATGAATGGTAGTCGGCATTTCGTTGGGCGCAATTATTTTTATTTCGAACGTTTTTCTATGGCGCAATTGGGTTGGTTTTTACGCGCCAAAGTCAGCGCTTTCGAGCCGGTAGATGGCGGCGCTCGAGAAGTAGAAACCGGTCTGCTCGGACTCATCATTGAAGAACTGACCGACACCACGCTTCGTTTTCGTCTGTCGCCCTCTTCCGACGCCACTATCTTCGGCCGCCGAGATTGGACGCACACCTTTCGTCGCCAGACGCGTGCAGAGCGGCGCGACGAGTTGCGCCGCGATTTTGGCGTGGAATGAATAACGGGTCGCGCAGTCTTGTTTGCCGGTTTACTTGTCGCCTTTTCAACTCCCACTTCCTCCCTTTTTCTTTTTCCCCTTGCCCCTTAGGTTGTCGTTTGCTCGGGCCAAACGATGGTTTGCTGCCGCCAAACTATGGTATGCTCCCACCAAACTATGGTTTGCTCGGGCCAAACGAAAAGCATCTCTCTTTTTCGCCGCCCAAAGCCAGCTGTTGACCGTGCCTTTTCTCGATTTCGGCAAAAACTGTCGGTGTACTTTGCCGATGAAGGCTGTATGCCGTAGGCCTGCTTTCCGCGTGTCGGTTTAATTTCTCGGCTTGCGCCCTTATAAAATGAAAGTTTAAGGTGGTGCGCCTCCGATGTGGTGTTGCGCCGCCGCCTTGTACAAAAAGAAGAATAATACGTTTCAGAGACCTTTTCAACGCTTAGTTGGGCTTGTTAAACTTACGTTCAGACATAAAAAAAGGGATACCTCTGTATCCCAACCTTGTTAACCCTAAATCTAATACTATGAAAAACACGATGCAAAGATACGGCCCCGAAGTCCATTTTTTCGCGTTTTTCATCAAGAATTGGTCGTTTAATCTGCTTTTTTATCAATTCGTAACGCCTATTGAAAAGTCAAATTTTCAATATCGCGCCTTTCTTTATGACATTTGCCCTGCTGCTTGCCTTGATTTTCGTTTGATTAAGCAAGATTTCCTACATCGTCACCCCGACTTTTGCGCCGCTTCGCCAACTAAATCCTAAAAATATACAAAGTATATCGGTGCGAAAAGCCCCCAAGTAGCTCCGGCATCGTCTTTAGTAGCTCTCCGCTGCGGCGGCTGCCGGCGTGCTGCGGTTTCCCTTGCTTTACGAACCGCTCTTCTCGGTCAAGGGCGAAAGAAAGTTTATGCCCATTCCATACAAGCTATTGCGTGGTTTTTTCTAATTTTGCCGATTGATGTTGCCGGTCGTTCGCAAGTAGGTACGTCGACAAACAATAAAAGTCGCGCCGAAACGTTAGAAAGAGATGACGGCGGTATAAAGCTTCGCCCTATAACATAGCAATGAGAAACTTGTTGAGATACATACGCTTGGTGGCAGCAGTCCTTTTGGTCGGCCTGCCTTTTCAGGCTTTGGCCCAACAAGATCCCGCTTTCGCCCATTATTGGGAACTCGAACCGCAATTTAATCCCGCCACGGCCGGACGCTCTGACCAACTTTCGCTCAACATGGCTTATCAAACGCACGCCACAGGCTATACCAACAGCGGCGGAACGATGTATGCCGGCGCTGATATTGCGTTCATGCTCGGTCCGACTCGCCACGGCGTGGGCGCTATTTTTCAGAATGATCAGATCGGACTCTTCTCTCATCAGCGCTTTTCCGTGCAATATGCTTATTATTTCCCGCTCTTTGGCGGCGTAATGAGTTTGGGTGGCGAGGCAGATATGCTCCAAGAAACGTTAGACGGCTCTAAGGCCGATCTGGGCGAAACGAACGACCCCGCTTTTCCGCGAACGAAGATTAACGGATCGTCGTTTGATGCCTCCGCCGGCGTCTATTATCACCACAAACGTTGGTATGCCGGCTTCGGATTCTTGCACCTCACCTCTCCCGTCGTGCGCTTGGGCGAAACCAATCAGTATCACGTGAAGCCACAGTATAATTTTACGGCCGGATACAATATTAAATTCCGCAATCCGTTAGTTGTTATAGTGCCGTCAGTGTTATTGCGCTACAGCAATGCCGATTTTCGGGCTGATTTGACGGGGCGGATCGTTTATCAACGGGAGAAAAAGCGGCTCTATGCCGGCGCTTCTTATGCACCGCAGCACTCCGTGACGCTCTTTGTGGGAGGCACTTTCCACGGAGTCGACTTGAGTTACTCCTATGAAGCCAACACGTCCGGTTTAGGCTTGCAGGCGGGCCAACACGAATTGACCGTCTCCTATCGCCTTCCGCTCAATTTGCAAAAACGCAAGCGCAATCTTCACAAGAGTGTGCGCTTCCTATAAAAAATACGACTATTTTGTGCATGAAATATATGAGTTGTAATAAGTATCTTGTCATTGGTTGTTTGTTTTCGCTTTGTCTGATGCTCTCTTCCTGCTTCGGCGGGCGCAGCACGATGCGTAGCGGCGGAGAAGTGACCGGCGTGAAGGGCGCAGCCTATGCTGAGCCGACGCCCTACGGCATGCTTGAAGTAAAAAGAGGCTATCTGAAGACGGGCGTAGAACAAAACGATTCGCTTTGGGGCACTGACATCCCCTCGCGCGACATCTCAGTCGACGGCTTCTGGATGGATCAGACGGAAGTCACCAACTCGATGTATAAACAGTTTGTCAATTGGGTGCGCGATTCCATTATCCGCGAGCGCTTGGCCGATCCTTCTTACGGCGGCGACGAAACGTATAAGATCACACAGGACCGCAACGGCGACCCTGTGCGCCCGCACCTCAATTGGACCAAACCCATTCCGTGGCGAAAGCCCAGCGAAGACCAAGAAAGAGCGCTCAACAGCGTCTATAAAACAGACCCAATCGAGGGAACGCGTATGCTCGATGCGCACCAGATGAATTATCGCTACGAAATCTACGACTACGAGAAGGCTGCGCTGCGCAAATATCGCTTGAATCCGGCGGAGCGCGACTTGAATACGGACCACGTGGTGGATCCGGACGAGGTGGTGATGATTTCTAAAGATACGGCTTATATAGATGACAACGGAAACATCGTCAGACAAACGATCGAGCGGCCCTTAACCGGTCCTTGGGACTTCCTGAATACATATATAGTAAATGTATATCCGGATACGACGTGCTGGATTAACGACTTTCCGAACGCCAACAACGAATTGTATTCGCGCCTTTACTTCGCTTCGCACGTCTATGATGATTATCCTGTCGTGGGCGTCAGTTGGGAGCAAGCCAATGCTTTCTGTGCTTGGCGCACGGAGTATCTTATGAAAGGATTGGGCGGACAGGCGCGCTTCGTTCAGCGCTATCGCCTCCCGACAGAGATAGAGTGGGAATATGCTGCACGTGGTAAAGAGGGCAATCCCTTCCCTTGGGAGACTGATCAAGAACAAGACGTGAAGAAAAACGGAAAGGGATGCTTCTATGCCAACTTCAAGCCTGATGAGGGCGACTACACGCAAGACGGCAACTTGATTACGAGCCGCGTGGGTACGTACGGCGCGAACTCTAACGGACTCTTCGATATGGCCGGCAACGTTGCGGAGTGGACAGGTACGGTTTACACGGAAGCAGGCGTGGCTGCGATGGCTGATATCAACCCCGAACTTAAGTATAATGCGGCCAAAGAAGATCCCTATCTGCTCAAACGCAAAAGCGTACGCGGCGGCTCGTGGAAAGATCCGCTTTCTTACATCCGTTCTGCGTGGCGTACGTGGGAATATCAGAATCAACCGCGATCATTTATTGGCTTCCGCTGCGTGCGTTCCAAAGCCGGGACGGCAACAGGCAAAGCGAAAGTGAGCGTAAAAAAGAAAAAATAAATAGCAAGAGCGAGGGCGGCATCAGCGCTGCAATCGCTCTGCGCAAGACTAAATAACTGCAGCGTTTATGTCAAGCAAGATAAATCTCATCACGCGCCTACAACACTGGATGGACAGCGTTCCCGGGCAAACATTCCTTAATTATGCCTACAGCTGGGGCGCTTCTATCGTTATCTTGGGCGCTCTCTTTAAGTTGACGCACCTTCCGGGCGGTAATCTAATGCTCTTTGCCGGTATGGGAACGGAGGTTTTCGTTTTCTTCCTTTCCGCTTTCGACCGTCCGTTTGACAAAACGGAGATTGGCAAGGAACTTCCCCACGATTATCAGACTGATGAAGAAATAGCGGCAACTCTCGCCGCGCAAGAAAAGGGCTATGCGCCCGAAACAGAAGAGCCGGAAACGCCCGATGCAATTCCCTCAACTGCGCAGGCGGTTGTGTTTACAGCACCGGCCGGCGTAAGCGCTCCTGCTTACGTCGCTCCTGCACCGCAAGCAGCCGCGCCGCAGCCGCAAGCCGCTCCGACAGAGACGGCGCAAACGCCTGCTCCATTGGCGCAACCTGCCGCGCCGGCCGCACAAGGCTCGCTCGAAATTCCGCGCGACGCCGATGCAGAGCAATTGGCAGCCATTATTCGTGCGGCCAACGACGAATTGCTCCATCGCGCTCAGGCCGTGCTTTCACCCGAAATGGAAACGGCGACGAAGACATATATCGAAAAACTACAAACGTTGACGGATACCTTCCAGAAGGTCGACGAGCAAAGTGCCCGCTTGACGCGCGACAGTGAAGAGATGGAGAATCTCAATCGCACGCTTACCGGCATCAATAAAGTGTATGAGCTTCACTTAAAGAGCATCAGCTTGCAAGTAGGTACGATTGACGATATCAACAATCAGACCCACAAACTCGCAGAGCAGATTCAGCGTCTCAACAGCGTGTATGCAAGAATGATCGACGCTTTGACCGTGAATATGGTCAACCAATCAGCCGCTGCACCACGCGAACAAAGCGAATCTTAAAAAGCGCGCCCTCACTTCTTTCTACGATTTCAGAATAAGCAAATGCCTTCTACAATAAAGAAAAGACCCGTTTCTCCTCGCCAGAAGATGATCAACTTGATGTATATCTTGTTGATGGCGATGTTGGCGCTTAATGTCTCCAACGACGTCTTGAAAGGCTTTCACCTTATTGGCGATAGTTTGGAGCGTACGACGACGAATGCCGCCAAGGAGAACCGCGCTCTCTACGACGATTTTGCCGTCTTGATGAAGAAGAACCCGACCAAGGTGCGCGAGTGGTACGCCAAAGCCAACCAATTGCGCCTCGCGTCCGACTCGCTTTATAATTTTGCCGAACAACTCAAGTGGGCCATCGCTCGCGAAGCAGATGGGAGCAAAGGAAATCCCGATCGCCTCAACAACGAAGAAAACTTGGATGCTGCGGGCCACATAATGCTCGCTCCAATCAGTGGGAAGGGCAAATTGCTCTTCAATGCCATCAATAGCTATCGCGCCCACGTCCTCCGTTACATCACCGACCCGCGTCAGCGCGCCATTATTACGTCCGATTTGAGCACAGCCGTGCCGAAGAACGACAACTCCTTGCTCGGAAAGAACTGGCAAGAATATATGTTTGAAGATATGCCGGCTATCGCTGCTATTACGATGCTTTCCAAACTTCAAAGTGACATCCGAAAAGCTGAGAATCAAGTCCTGCATACCTTGCGCGCCAATGTCGATTTGAAGGATATTCGCGTCAACGAACTCAACGCTTACGTACTGCCCGAAGCTACAACATTGATGCCCGGAGAGGTCTTCCGCTCCAAAATCTTTATGGCTGCGGTCGACACAACGCAGCGCCCGCAGATCTTTGTCAACGGGCGGCAGATTAGCGGCTCAGGCGAGTACAACTTTACTGTTGGTGGGCCCGGCGAATATAGTTTTTCAGGCTACATTCTCACGCAAAACGCAGCCGGAGAGGTTCTCCGCCGCAATTTTGTGCAAAAATACAACGTCATAGCGCCGCCAACCGGTGCCACCGTGGCTGCCGATTTGATGAACGTGCTCTATGCCGGCTTCAACAACCCCATCAGTGTGAGTGCTTCGGGCATAGCTCCCGATAAGGTTCATTTATCTATGACCGGCGGCTCACTGACCTCGCAGGGCAAAGGCCACTATACGGCGCGTCCTGCCGCCGTTGGTAGCAATGTCACCTTCACCGTCACCGGAGAAGTCAACGGAAAGACGCAAAAAATGGGCACTTACACCTTCAAAGTGCGCAAATTGCCCGACCCAACGGCCTATATCGCATTGGGTAACGACCGCTTCAAGGGCGGCCGCCTCGCCAAAGGCTCCGTCTTAGGCGCAGCCGGTATCGGCGCAGCCATCGACGACGGCCTGCTCGACATACCTTTCCGCGTCTTGAGTTTCGAATCCGTCTTCTTTGATCGAATGGGCAATGCCCGCCCCGAGAATTCCGACGGAGCCAACTTCACCGAGAACCAACGCAACTTGATGCGCTCGCTCCGACGCGGCCAACGCTTCTACGTCTCACGCGTTGTCGTGGTGGGACCCGACGGTTTGCGACGCACGCTGCCGCAACCGGTAGAAATCATCGTCAACTAAGGGCGACAGATCATTTTAGTCTTGAAAATATAAGTCCACACTATATGAAACGATACATTTTGCTGCTCATAGCAACCTTTACGATAGCGACGCTCTCGGCCCAACCGCCGAAACGCCGGGCTGAAGATGCCGCGCGCTCTGCCGCAACGCGCAACGCCCCGACGGGAGTTTCTTATCGCGATTTCCCCACGGCGCAGGCCATGCCTCAAGATGTGGCTTGGCGAAGAGACTTATATCGCGTCTTAAATCTGAAAAAGGACGCCAATGCCGTGTTATATTATCCGACGACCCCGCAAGATGGACGCGAAAATCTCTTCACTTACCTCTTCCATCTTCTGCTTCGCCGCCAGATAAAAGCTTACGATTATAAGCTTGATGGCAACGAAGACTTTTCTGCGGCCAATGAAGTGACGGCGCGCACGCTTATGGATCGCTATCATATCTATTATGAGGCGAAGGACGGCCACTTGCGTGTCAACGATGCCGACCTGCCTTCGGAGGACGTCAAACTTTACTACTTGAAAGAGAGTACATATTATGATCAGCATACGGCTACTTTCCGCACAAAAGTCGTTGCGCTCTGCCCCGTGATTGTGCGTGGCGATAGTGAGTTTGGCGGAACAGATCAAAACTACCCGATGTTTTGGGTACGCTTTGACGAAGTAGCCCCGAAATTGGGCAAACTCATGCTCATGGAGAGCAATTATAACAATGCGGCCACGCTCTCAGCCGACGATTATTTTACCCTCGGTCGCTATGAAGGAGATATTTATAAGGCCGTCAATCTGCAAGACCGCCTCTTGAGTAATTACTGCCCCTCCGATTCGGATATGCACCGTGAGCAGGCGCGTATCGAGAAGCAGCTCAAAGATGTGCGCAAAGGCATTTGGGGACAAGAACCCGTCGTGAAGAAACCCGAAACAGCAGCTACTGATACGGCAGCCGTTGCTCCCGAAGCAGCAGCTCCCAAGCGCCGCATAACGGCTCGCCGTCGCACAACGACGCGCACAAAATCTCCGAAAGTATCTACGCCGAGCACGAAAGAACCCAAGAGCAGTAAGACGACCAAAGCTGCCGGCTTTAGTGTGCGCCGCCAGCGTCATTAAATTAGCGCAATAAGATTGCATTTAAGGTAAATAAGTAGGTGTGCTGCAAACTGATCTTTCGGTTTGCGGCACACTTTTTTGCGTTTTCCCCTCCCACGCTTGTACTCCATACCGCGCAAGTAAATGGCGCTCTGTAAAAGATTGTTTTGCCAACGAAGCTCGTCTAATATAGCACCATCAAACTTGTCGTCCACGTCACGCCACTCCGCCCCTCAACGCCTCCCGCCGCAAGTAACCCCCTCAATCCTCACCTCTTGCACCAAATAAACACCAAACGCCGGAGCGAATTTCCCAATCTCCACGACCAATGCCGCAAATATCGCCCATCAAAACTCGCTCCACCTGCCCCACAATCCCGCTCGCAAACGTCATCCGCCTTAAATAACCCCATCGGGGTTAGTCTTTTGGCAGGGCAGGGTTAAAGTGTGCAACGCTTTAACCCTACCTAACGCACCACCGCATTGGCAACCCCTTAGGGTTGGTCTTTCAAAAATATCCGCAAGTCGAATCGCAACGGAAACATACCCAATTATAATTCGCACGAGCAACGATTCACGTCGTTAGTGGCTGGGTTGCCGCTCCGCTCCTCAACCCTGCCACGGTGAAAGACCAACCCCTGATGGGGTTGCACTCACTTCCATCCGTTTATCCGGGGTTAAGCCGCTTCGCACCTTAACCCCGGCCTGCCAAAAGACCAACCCTAAGGGGTTGGGGTCGCCGTTTGTAGCATCGGGGGCAAATTATAAATGTCCTATTATTGTAATGTATGCGCACTTGATTTGACCTACTAATCATAATAATCAAAACTCATATCCTTCAACCTACAAGGCACCCCATCAAACCTCACAATTACAATACCATAGTTTCAGATATTAATACACACCTCCCATCTCCAACCAATTCCGCCTTTAATAACCCCATCAATGCTCACCTCTTACACCCACTAAACCCCGAACATCGCCACGAATATTCCAATCTCCACAACCAACGCCGCAAATAAACCCCTCAAACTCGCTCCACAAGCCACGTAATCCCGCCCGCAAACGTCATCCGTCGCAAATAACCCCATCGGGGTTAGTCTTTTGGCAGGGCAGGGTTAAAGCGGCAACGCTTTAACCCTGCATAACGCATCATACCTTTGAGCAACCCCTTAGGGTTGGTCTTTCAAACGAACGCGAGTCGGTATCTTGTGAGGGACGATCAAAATAGCACGTTACAAATTGCCATTTTCCACCATACAACTTCGTGGATTAACTGACGACTTCCTACGCCGGAGGTTTACGCTCACGAGTGTAGACCTTTTTTATCACGAGCGTAGACCTTTTTCATCACGATGGCAAACCTTTTTTATCGTGATACAAAACGGCTTGGACAAAATGTTTGCACTGAAAAATGCGGAAGGCGTGCGCGGAAAAATGCGTCGTCAGATAAAAAGAAAGCGAGGAACACTCCGTAGAATGCTCCCCGCTTTGTGGGTGTATAGAAATAAAAATTAAGCGTCAGACGTTAGCGAAGAATATGCTTGCGCGCCGCGAGTTTTGGTCCGAACGAGAGGTCGCCGGCATCGCCCAAGCCTGGCACGATATAGGCCTCCTCGTTCAGGTGCGGGTCGATTGCAGCCACCCATAAAGTGACATCGTCAGTAGGGAAGAGTTTCTGCAAATAATTGATACCCTCCTCCGAAGCAATCACGACGCAAATGTGTAGTTTTTTAGGTCGCCCGTTGCGCTGAAAAGCTTCCCACGCCGTCTCTAAGCTGCCTCCCGTCGCCAACATGGGATCAACCATTAGGAATGTGCAACCCTCGAGGTCCGGCGAAGCCAGATAGTCGAGGTGAATCTTAATGTCTTCGCGTTTACCCTCTTCGCGGTAAGCTGCTACAAAGGCACTGTCGGCTTGGTCGAAGACATCGAGAAAGCCTTGGTGAAACGAGAGGCCGGCGCGCAAGACCGTCCCCACCACGATGCGGTCCGTGTAGACGCTTACGTCCTTCTTGCCGAGCGGCGTCTGCACCTCGCGAACATCGTATTGCAGACGATGACTCAGTTCGTAGGCCATCGCGTGCGCTATGCGCTCCAGATTGTTGCGAAAAAGCGTGCGGTTGCGCTGAATATCAACGTCGCGAAGCTGCATCATGTAGCTGTTGATGACGGAGTTGGCCGCCCCTAAATTTATTACCTCCATGGGTCGAGAAAAAGCTGTTATTTGTTACAAATCGGCCAAAAGTACGGCTTTTTTTTCAAACGACCAAGAAAACGCCCCGCGCTTCCCCTCGCGCCGACCGGCACGGAAGTAGGCGAAAAGGGTCGAAGATTTTCACAAAACGGCGTTGTAATGCATTAAATTATAAATCTTTTCGATCGGCAATCTTGTCGTGTACAACAGCCGACCGATGACCGACCGGCGAACGATGGGGGTCGGCACCGGGATTGGTGTGTGAGAAGGCTTGATTTTGGGATTTTGCAAAGTCAATTTCGCAATTTGCCGACCATTTTTGGCGAGGGTCGAAATTTAGACAAAGAAATAGATGATGAAAGCTACAAAAAGCATATTTCCTTGATACGTCCGGAAAATTTCCGTAATTTTGCTGCGGTAATAAAGACTCATATTTGGAACTTTGATTCTTTAAGATAGGAAATTTATCATCTACAAAAAATATCACTATGGCAACATTAGATTTGACGAAGTACGGCATTACGGGCACGACCGAAATTGTGCACAATCCGTCTTACGAAAAACTCTTCGAAGAAGAAACGAAAGCCGGCCTTGAAGGCTTTGAGGTAGGTCACGTATCAGAACTCGGCGCTGTAGACGTTTTCACCGGCGTTTATACGGGCCGTTCTCCTAAAGATAAGTTTATTGTTAAGGACGAAACCAGCAAAGATACGGTTTGGTGGAATACGCCCGAATATCCTAATGATAACAAGCCGGCTACTCCGGAAGCGTGGGCTGTATTGAAAGACTTGGCTAAGAAAGAGCTTTCTAACAAGCGCCTCTTCGTAGTGGATGGCTACTGCGGTGCAAACCCTGCTACGCGCCTTTGCGTTCGCTTCATTATGGAAGTAGCTTGGCAGGCACACTTCGTGACGAATATGTTTATTCGCCCGACACAGGAAGAACTTGAAACGTTTGAGCCTGATTTTATCGTTTACAATGCTTCTAAGACGAAGGTAGAAAACTACAAGGAGCTGGGCCTCAACTCTGAGACGGCTGTCGTCTTCAACTTGACGAGCAGAGAGCAAGTGATCATCAATACATGGTACGGCGGCGAGATGAAAAAGGGTATGTTCTCTATGATGAACTACTTTAACCCGCTCCGCGGCATCGCATCTATGCACTGCTCTGCCAATACGAGCCTCGACGGCGAAAGCACGGCGATCTTCTTCGGCCTTTCCGGCACGGGCAAGACGACGCTTTCAACGGATCCGAAGCGTAGATTGATCGGCGACGATGAACACGGATGGGACGATGAGGGCGTCTTCAACTATGAAGGTGGCTGCTATGCAAAGGTTATTCGCCTCGACAAGGAAAGCGAGCCGGATATCTATGGCGCAATTAAGCGCGATGCGTTGCTCGAAAACGTAACGATCTGCAGCGAAACCGGTAAACTCGACTTCGATGATAAGAGCGTGACGGAAAATACGCGCGTTTCTTACCCGATCTATCATATTAACAACATCGTTAAGCCGGTTTCTAAAGGCCCGCATGCAAAGCAGGTGATTTTCTTGTCGGCTGATGCGTTCGGCGTATTGCCTCCTGTTTCTATTTTGACATCAGAGCAGGCTAAATATTACTTCCTTTCCGGCTTCACGGCTAAGCTCGCCGGTACAGAGCGCGGCATTACGGAACCGACGCCGACCTTCTCTGCTTGCTTCGGCCAAGCTTTCTTGTCGCTCCACCCGACGAAATATGCGGAAGAGCTTGTTAAGAAGATGGAACGCGTAGGCGCTAAGGCTTATTTGGTGAACACGGGCTGGAACGGCACGGGCAAGCGTATTTCTATTCGCGATACGCGCGGCATTATCGACGATATCTTGAATGGCGAAATCGACAAGGCGCCGACGAAGACAATTCCTTTCTTCGACTTCGTAGTGCCTACGCAATTGCCGGGTGTAGATCCTGCTATTCTCGACCCCCGCGACACGTATGCTGACGCAGCTGAGTGGGAGACAAAGGCGAAAGATCTCGCTGCACGCTTTATCAAGAACTTCGATAAGTTCTCCGGCAACGAGGCTGGCAAGGCGCTCATCGCAGCAGGTCCGAAACTCTAAGCAGAAGTTTGCGTCTTTCGCGACGCAAGTTTGATATAAAAGTCAGCGGCTCGCTTCCTTTGTGGAGGCGGGCCGCTTCAGGTTTTATCTAAATCTTGTAGGCTGTATGTTCTATTCTTATATCGCGCTCCTCCTTTGAGGCTTGGAGTAGCCCCGGCTCAAACCGGCGCACACAATTATAATATACATATACCAACAACAAGGCGACAAACGTCATCGTTTTGTCGCCTTGTTGCTTTAAGTTGTGGCGTGGCTGTCTACCTTTGCTTAATACTCGTCCTCGTTAAAGAGAAAGTCCTCTTTAGTCGGATAATCAGGCCAGACATCCTCGATCGTCTCATACACTTCCCCTTCGTCTTCCAACTCCTGTAAGTTTTCAACGACCTCCATTGGGGCGCCGGAGCGCATAGCATAGTCAATCAGCTCATCTTTGCTTGCCGGCCAGGGAGCATCCTCTAATTTTGAGGCCAATTCCAAAGTCCAATACATAACTATCTTCGCTTTTTTATTTCTAATTTTCTGTGAGAATCTTTTTCATGATTCGTGCCTTTTTTGTCGAGATAAAGTCTCAAGGCGTTTGTGAGCCGCAAAAATAGTGTTTTTCTCCAAACTTTCGTCGTTTGAAGTGCCTTTTCTTTACTTTTTTATTTATTTTCTGCTTTGTATTCTTGGCTTTAAGTTTCCTCCATCGCTTTCCGGTCGGCCTACATCTTGGTTTTAGCCGCCTCAGAGCGCTGCTCAGTCGCTATGCCCTTTCCTGTTTGCTGAAAGCGCTAAAAGCAGATGATGTAATCTTGCTTGTGCAAATCTTGGCGAAAGCAAGCGACACCATAATCATAGAGATCAAAACTTACCCGAACAACTTCCTGCTTCGTCAGTCGCTGCCACGCCTTCAGCATACGTGCATTGCGGTGAATTCCCCTTACTACGATGCAGCCTTTATCGCTCATTTTGGTTAGCGCCTTGGTTGCCCACGGCTCCCAATCAGGCATGTCGAGATACAACATATCGAGTTCTTCCGTTGCGTCCAAGCATTCGATCGGCCAAAATTGGCACGAGGGCTTTCCGGCCCGCAGATACTGCGCCGTGAGTTGGATTTGCTCGCCGCCGATAAAGCAATCAGCCGGCTGAAACGCATTGATGATTCGTAGCATCAGGCGGTCGCCTCGCTCCGTCGTGTCGTGCGCTATTTGGCGGCGCATCTTACGCAAAGGTGCATAGGCATAGAAGGCCCCTCGCTCGTAAAAAACTTTCGTAACAAGTCCAAAAGCAAATGGCGAGTGAATCCCGTAGCCTCGGCGATGCCGGAAGCGGCACAGCCAAACGTAACAACGCATAAGTGCATACGAAAACTTATTCATAAAGCGCCCTTTTAGGATCGGTTTACTTCCTTATTTTATATATGTGTAACGGAGATGAGCTTTTTCTCCATTTGTCGGCAACGAGTACTCCCCAAGCCGCCATTCCATATCTTTAGGAGAGGGATAGACCTCTCCCTGTCGAGGGAACATTGCGTAGTAATACGCTTTTAACTTACAAAGTTGCGCATTTTGTTCGAATAATCCTGATTCTTACAGCGCGTAATTTCCCTTTCTTTTATCAATAAACGGTTTGACAATGATGCTCTCAAAATTGTTTCCCACAAGTGAGTGAAAGAAAAGGGTAAAATAAGGCCGATTTTAGGGAGTCTGAATCAACTAAAAATCGCCACAAAGAGAGAATAGTGGCCCTTTGAGCGGCTTATTAGGTGGGTAAGGCTCATAAATTTGCGAATTTCATCCTACGAAAAGAGCTTTTAGGGCTTTGCCGCTCAGAAAAAAAACGTATATTTGCGCCCATATTGTCAACTTAAAAACATGATACAAGCTGCCATGAAGAAGTTCTTCACCCTTCTGACGCTAGTGCTTTTAGTCGCTACGGCGGCGAAGGCGCAAGTTAATTTTTCCGTATCCTACAAGCGGGTCAACCCGACTGAAGTGGATGTCATCTTTAAAGCCACCATTGCAAAGGGCTGGCACGTTTACTCGACCAATATCGGCGAAGGCGGTCCCACGCGCGCCAGTTTCGGTGTCGATAAGGCCGACGGCGCAGAGCCGATAGGCAAATTGAAGCCCGGACCGGGCGTGAAAAACGTACAAGATGAGATCTTCGACATGCCGGTTTCTTATTTTGAGAACACTTGTACTTTTACACAGCGTGTTAAGCTTACGAAACAAGACTACCAACTTAAGGCTTACTTGAAGTATGGTGCTTGTAATGATCAAAACTGCCTCCCGCCTATGACGGTTGAATGCAAGGTGGCAGGTAAAGACGGCCCAACCGGCGCTGCCGCAGACGCAGCACAAGCCGTGGCCGACAAAGAGGGACAGCCTAAAGATACGGCTGCTGCCGTTCCGGCCGCAACGGAGGAGAACGCTGAAGGCGCTCCCGTCGCCGCTGTCGATGTTCCGCAAGCTGATAGTGCTACGGTGGCGAAATGGTACACGCCCGTCATCGACCAGCTTCAGAAGTATGGCAACGCCTCTTCTACTGCCGGCCGCAGCCTCTTTTATATTTTCTTGATGGGTATCCTCGGCGGTCTCGTGACGCTCTTTACGCCTTGCGTTTGGCCGATTATTCCGATGACCGTTTCTTTCTTCCTGCACCGCAGCGACGATCGTCGTAAAGCCGTGCGCGAAGCTATTATATATGGTATCAGCATTGTCGTAATCTACGTCACGTTAGGTCTCGTAATCTCCGGACTTTTCGGTGCCAGCGCGCTGAATAGTTTGTCGACAAATGCGATTTTCAACATCATATTCTTCCTGATGCTTCTCATCTTCGGTGCAAGTTTCTTGGGCGGTTTCGAGATTACGCTTCCCTCCAAGTGGAATAACGCCGTCGATTCTAAGGCTTCCAGCACCGCAGGTCTTTTAGGCATCTTCCTGATGGCCTTCACGCTCACGCTGGTCTCTTTCTCTTGCACCGCACCGATTGTAGGTTTCCTCCTTGTTGAGGCTTCTACCTCTACCGGTAGCGCAATGGCGCCGGCCGTGGGTATGGTAGGCTTCGCATTAGCTTTAGCCTTGCCGTTTACGCTCTTTGCGCTCTTCCCCACGATGATGAAGAAAGCGCCGAAGAGCGGTAGCTGGATGAATATGATCAAAGTAATCTTAGGTTTTGTCGAGATTGCTTTCGCCTTGAAGTTCTTCTCCGTGGCCGATTTGGCTTACGGCTGGCATATTCTGGACCGCGAAGTATTCCTCAGCTTGTGGATCATCCTCTTCGCAGCTTTGGGTTGCTACCTCTTCGGCTGGTTGCGCTTCCCCCACGATGATGTCGAAGATCATACGAGCGTACCCCGCTTCTTTATGGGCGTCGTTTCCTTTGCCTTTGCCGTGTATATGGTGCCGGGCCTCTGGGGTGCACCGTGTAAGGCCGTGAGTGCATTCTCTCCGCCTATATCTACGCAAGACTTTAATCTTGACCCGGTTAAGGTCGAAGCGAAATTCCGTGACTACGATGCCGGTATGGCTTACGCGAAGTCGGTTAACAAGCCTGTACTCTTAGACTTCACCGGCCACGGTTGCGTCAACTGCCGTAAGATGGAGCTTGCCGTATGGCACGATCCTAAAGTGCGCGACCTTTTGATGAAAGATTACGTCCTCATCTCGCTCTATGTCGACGAGAAAGCGCCGCTTCCGGAGAACGTAGAGGTGCAAGAAGACGGCAAGACTACAACGCTGCGCACCGTCGGCGATAAGTGGAGCTACTTGCAACGCCATAAGTTTGGTTCTAACCAGCAGCCGCTCTACGTCCCTGTAGATAACGAAGGCAACCCTTTAAATCACACCTTCAGTTATAAAGAAGACATTGACGGCTACGTGAAATTCCTCAAAGAAGGTTTGGATCGTTATAAAACAAAATAAAGTATAGGTGCCGCGAAGCTTAGGTTTTGCGGCACTTTATTTTGACGCCAAATGCGACGTAAGCTCCGGTGCTGCAGCCGCTCTCTAAGATTGCTTAGCCCGACTGATCGGGCCACGATATAGACGCACAACTGACTCAACTGACAGAGATCTTTCATCTATCACCATTTAGCTATCTAAAGCCTTATCCTCCCTTGTCATTGTCTGCCTTCTGTGCAGCCGAAGGCAGGGGTGTGTTTTTTTTTTACCCAAAATTCGTCGCTATAATATCAACGCCCATACCTCCTTTCGTTTGCTGCCGCCAAACGATCGTATGCTCAGACCAAACCATGGTTTGCTGGTAGCAAACGATCGTTTGGTGGCAGCAAACGAATGCCATCTTTGCTTCGTGTTGACAAAAAGTTGGCCGGTAATTTTTCCCTGAGTGTTATTTGTCTGCGAAATGCCGGCGGATTCATAGCAAATGAAAAAATAACGCCTTTTCATTTAGCGTTTTTAAACCCGATAATCTTGACAGTATCGTCATTTGTTTGTAGCTTTGCCCAGAAGTAGCGCAAGGCCGAAAGTAGCCGCTTTGGCGTGATCGCTGAAATCCTCGCCCCTCTTGATCTGGTGCTTCTCCTTGCGGGCCGTGGCGCAAGCCTCATAAGCTCAGTTAGGCTGTGTCTCGAGCCTAATTTCGCGCTTCATACATTATTAATAGGCCCTCCGGCATCGCGCGCTGCAGTGCGATATTGTGTTGCACAGGCGCTTCGCTGAATTTCCAAAAAGCTAGACAACAGATTATAAACTCACAAAAACAAGCAAAGCATGAAAAGGTTTTTACTCGCAACTGCCATCGTTCTATGCAGCGTCAGCGCGGCAATGGCCCAAAGCAAATGGACGATGAGAGTACGTATGACGTCAGGCGAAACGAAAGAGATTCCCTGTAATGATATTCAAGATGTCACTTTCGCCAACGGCGAGAGCGCTTCTTACTATGCCGATGTCAACGTGACGCATACTTACAACTTATATTATGGTGCTGTGACGACGGAAGCGGGACTCTATACGCTTCATCTTTGCGACGGCGAACTCACTACCGGCGGCTTGCCCAAGGAAAACAATAAGCACGACGTCAGATTGACGGTGATCGCCAGGCCTTCGCAGGATGCCGACCACGCGAAATTACCGGCCGGTACGTATACTTTGGTAGAGTCGGCGAATCAAAGCGGCGTCTGGAAAGCGCAGAGTATATACATCGAGACTAATAGAGTGAACGATGCCGGTCAGGTTGATGGTTTCTTGGATTCGTTGAGCACGTGCGTCTTGCAGGTTGAAGAGAAAGGCGATGGCAATTACCACCTCGTGCTTGAAGGAACGCTGCAAACGCACGGTAAAGTGCGCTTTGTATACGACGGCGCACTCACGTTTGTGAACAAAGACAAGAATGCAGGTTATAAATATGTGACGGAGGATGTCAACTTCGTGCCCGTGAATTATAATGGTAAGTATGTCAAAGCCACGAGCCGATACTGCGACTATACGCTTGCATTCCTCAATTGCGAAGTGGATAGCAAAGGATTTGTTGTGGGCGATGGCGAATTGCTTAGCCTTGTACTCTTGACGAAATATCAAGTGCCGATGGATATAAACACCATTGCGGGCACTTACGATGTAGTGATGCCCGTAGCCGGTGCAGAATATAAAGAAGGGAAGTTTATCGGCGGTACAATGCGCAAGACCGGCGGCACGTTCTACCCCATAGGTTCGTTTTATGAAACCTTGAGCGACGGTTATGGAGATACGTACGGTTTGCTGAGTGGCGGCACGATCACGGTTAGCGTAGCCGGCAATAAGATTACGTTTAAGGGCAACTGGACCACACCGCAGGGCAAGGCCATTAAGATGGACTTCACGGGCGATGCTGGTGCCATCATCGACACGTCAGAATCAGAATTCGGCGCGCCGGCGCAAGCCGATTTCGGCCGCCAGAGCATCTATAATTCTAATTTGAACCAGCGCGTTAACCTGCAAGGCGCAGGCAGCCGCGGCGGACAAGTCTATATGATGAAGCGATAGAGTCCTACTTTTCAGCAGGGCTGTGGTGAGCATTCAAGGTCAATGGCGAGTTGGTCTTGAATGCTCACTTTATATGCCAACTTTCGATAGCCACTCGGCGCAAGGGAGAGGCCGCCGGCGCTTCTCCATAGCAGAAAAACGCTTAACTTTGCAGGTGGATGAAATATGCTGATGTTATTTTGCCTCGAAAGCTGACGGATCCGCTAACGTATCAGATTCCGGAAGCCCTCTCCGCGACCATCGTGTCGGGGAGTAGGGTAGTCGTGCCGCTACAAACAAAGTTGTACACGGGTATCGTGTTGCAAGTGCACGAGCGTCGGCCCGAATTCAAATTGAAGGAAGTAGTCGGCGTGGCTGATAGCGTTCCGGTGGTGACGCAAGGCCAACTCCAACTCTGGCAGTGGATGGCCGGCTATTATATATGTACGCTTGGCGAGGTGATGACCGCCGCGCTACCCGCGGGTTTGAAGTTGCAGAGTGAAACGCTTGTATGCCGTGCTGACGGAGGGGATGATACGATGCTCCCGACAGGCGAAAAGGATACGCAAAGTACACCTTTAGAGAAAAAAATATTAGCGGCGCTTTCGGAAACGAAGCCCACGATGATCAAGCAATTGCAGCAAATCGTGGGCAGCACGGAGGTGCTCACCCACGTGCGCCGCTTGGTCGAATGCGGTTGTGTTGTCGTCGAAGAGCAGCTGGGCCGCCGCTTCGCGCCAAAGACCGAAGTGCGCCTCCGTTTGGCCTCGGATTTTTTCGATGAAGGTCGACTCAATGAAACGCTCGACAGTCTGAAGCGAGCGCCCAAACAGCAGCAGGCCCTCTTGGCTTATCTCGATGCGGCGGGCGCTCCGGCGGCACTCAATTTGCGTAATGCCGCCCTACTGATGGAGGTAAGTCGGGCCGAACTCCGTAAGCGAACGGCAGATGATGGCACGTCCTTGACCGCTTTGTGTAAAAAGGGCATCTTGGAGCAATATGACGTGGCCGTAGGTCGATTGAAAAGTTTCAAAGCCTTGCCCGAACGCTTACAACCTCAGTTGTCCTCGCTTCAAAAGCAAGCCCTTACGGAGATCAAAACCGTCTTTTCGCAACGCGATACTTGCTTGCTCCACGGCGTAACCTCGAGCGGGAAGACGGCTGTCTACATCGAATTGATCAAAAATACGCTCGCCGAGGGTAAACAAGTGCTCTACCTCTTGCCGGAAATAGCCCTGACGACGCAATTGATGCAGCGGCTTGGGCGCGTCTTTGGAGATAAAATGGGCGTTTACCATTCAAAGTTTCCCGACAACGAACGCGTGGAAACGTGGCTGCGTCAGCTTTCTTCAGAACCCTTTCCGCTGATTCTAGGCGTGCGCTCTGCGCTGCTGTTACCCTTTCAAAATCTTGGCCTAATTATCGTTGACGAAGAGCACGAGGCATCTTATAAGCAGCAAGACCCGGCTCCGCGCTACCACGCGAGAGATACGGCGCTCGTCTTGGCGCAACGCTGCGGTGCCAAGGTGTTGCTGGGCACGGCAACGCCGGCCGTGGAGACTTATTATAATGTGCAGAAAGGGAAGTTTGGACTTGTTGAGATGCATCAGCGCTTCGGCGATTTGCAAATGCCGCAGATTCTTGTCGAAGATGTGGGCGAACTGCGCCGCAAGAAGTTGATGAAGACGCCCTTTGCGCCCCGACTCATCGACGAGATGGCGCGAGCGATCGAAAGGCGCGAGCAGGTCATTCTCTTCCAAAATCGCCGCGGTTATGCGCCGGTGCTGGTCTGCGACACTTGCGGCTGGACGCCGCGCTGCACTTGTTGCGATGTGGCGCTGACTTATCATCAGCGGCAGCAACGGCTTGTTTGTCATTATTGCGGCAAGACTTATGATGTGCCTACGCAGTGTCCCAATTGCGGCAGTAAAAAATTGCTCGATTTAGGCTTGGGCACGGAGAAGGTTGAAGCGGCCGTAAAGGCCATTTTGCCGCAGGCCCGCACGACGCGTCTGGATTTGGACACGACGAGTACGCGCTCGGCTTATGAGCGAATCATAGCCGACTTCGCTGCAGGTGGGAAGGACGTACTCATAGGTACGCAGATGGTGACGAAAGGTTTAGATTTCGACCGCGTTCATGTAGTCGGTATTATCAATGCGGACCAACTGCTCAGCGCGCCTGACTTCCGAGCACACGAAAGAGCGTATCAACTGATGTCGCAGGTGGCCGGCCGGGCCGGCCGGCGCGACGAAAGGGGGCTCGTCATCCTACAAACGCGGCAGCCGGAGCTTTCTTTGATGCACCAAGTGGTCACGCATGACTACAAAGCGATGTATCGCGAGCAGCTTGCCGAGCGCAAGGACTATGATTATCCGCCCTTCGTGCGGCTAATTATCGTCTGCTTCAAACATCGCCAAGAGGAGGTGGTGGCGCATGCGGCCGAGTCGTTTACTGCTTCGCTCCGTGCGGCCTTTGGCGAGCATTTGTTGGGGCCCGATCGGCCGCCGGTGGGCCGCGTACAGTTGCAGTTTATTCGGCGCTTGATGATCAAGGTGCCCGTTTCGTATCCCGTCAGCGGAGTGCGCCGCTCGCTGCTCGCTGCTCGCGATCTGCTGCTTTCGCAAGCCGCTTTTCGGGGTGTGAATGTGTATTTTGATGTCGACCCATTGTGATTTTATCTTCCGAAAAAGCGCTTTCGTAGCGTAAGATGCGTAACTACCGGCGCCCCAAGCGGGGCGGCTAACGGAAAAATAAGTAACTTCGCCGCAGAATCTTTTTGTTTATGATCGAATTACAAGGAATTCGCAAATCATTTGGCGATTTGGAGGTGCTGAAAGGCATTGATTTAAGCGTCAATAAGCGAGAAGTAATCAGCATTGTGGGGCCCAGTGGTGCCGGAAAGACAACCCTTTTGCAGGTCTTGGGCACGCTTTATCGCCCCGATGCGGGCTCGATTCTTTTTAATGGAACCGACTTGGCCGCACTTGGCAAGAAGGCGCTCGCGCGTTTTCGCAACGAACATATAGGTTTCATCTTCCAATTTCACCAATTGCTTCCGGAGTTTACGGCTTTGGAGAACGTGCTTATCCCGTCGCTCATTGCGCGCAAATCGGAAAAGAAAGCGCGCGAGCGGGCTGCCGAACTGCTCCACTTTCTTGGCCTTTCGGAGCGTGCACACCACAAGCCCTCCGAACTTTCCGGTGGCGAGCAGCAGCGCGTGGCCGTGGCGCGGGCTTTGATGAATGAGCCTGATGTTATTTTAGCCGACGAGCCGTCCGGAAGTTTAGATAGCCGAAACAAGGCGGAGTTGCACAAACTCTTTTTTGATTTGCGCGATCAGTTGGGGCAGACCTTTATTATTGTGACGCACGACGTAGAACTCGCCGCCACGACCGATAGAACGATTCATTTAAAAGATGGAAAGATAGATGGTTAAGTTAGGAGATTACAATACGCTACGCATCATACGTTTTACCGACCACGGCGCGTACTTAGATGGCGGAGAAGTCGGTGAAATTCTTTTGCCGAAGGCCTATGTGGAGCGAGAAATGCGCCCCGACGATGAAGTGACGGCTTTTGTTTGCTTGGATCAGCAAGAGCGCCTTGTTGCGACCTTGGAAACCCCGCTTGCTCGCGTTGGCGATTTTGCCTTTTTGCGTGTGGCTTGGACTAACGAGCACGGTGCTTTCTTAGACTGGGGCTTGATGAAAGACCTCTTTGTGCCTTTCCGCGAGCAACGAATGCGCATGGAGCGCGGGCGTTCCTACATAGTTTATGTACGCATCGATGAGGAAACGCAACGCCTAATTGCCACTGCGAAGGTCGAACGTCACCTTAAGTCGGCCACACCGGAAGACTTTCATCGCGGTCAGGAGGTAGAATTACTCATCTGGCGCAAAACACCCATTGGCTACAAAGTGATTGTGGACAACAAAGTCGATGGCATGATTTACGACAATCAGATTTTTGAGCCGATCAACATTGGCGATCGTTGCAGCGGCACCGTTGTGACGGTGCGCGAAGACGGTAAGCTCGACGTTTCCTTGCAGCGTATTGGTGCGAATCGTTTTCGCGATTTCTCTGAAACCTTGCTCGACGAACTCAAGGCCGCAGGTGGTGAGTTGCCCTTTTCGGATCGGAGTTCGGCAGAGGTGATTTCCGCGCGTTTTGGTGTGAGTAAGAAGACTTTCAAGCGGGCTTTGGGTACCCTTTATCGTCAAAGATTAATCCAACTTTCCGACGAAAAAATCACCTTGGTTTAGCAATATTTTTTTCTTTCTCGACAATTTTTTTCGTGAGAAAATTTGTGATTTTCAAAATCTCGTTCTATCTTTGCAAGTGAAAGAGGCGTCATCCTCTAATTATGGAATAATAGTTTTTTCATCTCTATATAAGTTCTGTGAGACCTCAATTCGTCGAGAGACGGGTTGAGGTTGTTTTTATTTCCAATTTCATTCGAACGCTACGGAGCGGGGTTTCAAGGGTAAAAGTTCGCCCTTTGTGTGGCAAAGCCCTTTAGGGCGCGGCAACCTCTTGGCTGCGAGGTCCCGTTCGTGGTGTTTACACGCGACCGGTCCGAAAGTGGCGTAAGTGGGATGGAAAAACCGTCGGGCCGCCCTTGTGGCGCGCGCCTTGATGTGCGAATTGCGTCGCGAAAAAGGCGGCGGCGATCGCTTAGAGTAAAAACCGGTAAAAGTAGTTCCTTTTCTTTACAGAAACCGTTTACCTTGCGCCGCACGACGACGAATAATCTTTCAAATACGACTGATTTACTGCACTTTCAGTTGGTCTTGCGCGTTTGCCGGAAAAGGAAATTTTGTACGAAAAATAGGCGTAAAAAATACCTTGTTTGGTTTTGTTGGCGCGTTGTATCCGTCAATTTTATTCCCCATTTGTTTGGTGAAAACATAGGTGGAAATTTCCGGCGCTTTACGGTAAAAGAAACGAAGCGCAAGCCGGTTAAAACTTGCACATTCGTCGTTTTATATCTTTTGATTTTGTGTTTGGAATGCTTATTGCCTGATAATCAATAGGCACATTAAAAGAAGGAGCAGCTCGCGTCGAGTTGTCTGCCCTTGCAGCGGCAATTTCAGCGATAGATCTGCAAGCTAACGGAAAGAGGCGCGTGTCCAATCCGCCCGAGGTTGGCGACGGCACTTGCGGGTAGTGCACGTGAAGTCCTGTGTGAGTTCGCCAAAGAACTCGGAGCGGATGGCCACGCCTTTTCCTTTGTGACATAGTTGCTTGGTCGCATCTACGCACTAACCGGCTCATAGATTCTTCAATTAAAATCCGACAGCTCTCTGACGCAAAAAAAGTTTTCCCTCACTCACGTTTGGATAAGGACTTCAAAAGGGAATTCACTTTTTTCTGCATCCGATGGCCGTTTGTCACCGGTTATATGTTCAATAAGTCATGCTTCTTGTTAGAAGGCCGCGCGGCCATTGTCGAGCAGCAAAATCAAGCGTGGGAGAGCGCCATGAGGCCCTGTGGCCTCAATAGAGCGCGACGATAATCTCCGCTTTCTTGTGCGCAGCAATCACGCACATTGTTCCGCCATGTTCAGACTAGTTCTCCTTATCATAGTGTCCAAAACACAAGCCTTAAACCCACACGGCTTGACGTGCTGTTCCTATATACATTAAAGATAAGTCGGGAGCTTCTACGAGTCGGTTTCGATCTCATATTGCTTTCTCCTTTTCGGCCGTAATCGGATTCAGCTCACACATTTCCAAAATCCGATTAGGCAGAAACCATGCGAAAAGAGAGTCACAACAACATGCTCCACATACGCAGCATATCATTCTCTATATCGTCTGTCTCCCTTTCAGAAAAGGTGATTTCCCACGAGGGGTGCGTTCCTCTTCTGCTTGCGGCGGCAAAGATAGGTGAAAGAGGAATAAACTACCAAATTTACTATCGGAAAATTTGACCAATCTGCGCAAAATAAGTATTTTTTTGCAACTAAGCAGAAAAGAATTGACAACAGCTCTTTGAAAGAGCGCATTTATTGACGAAATAGAGGTTTGTAAGTTGCGAATGGGAAATATTTTGGGTCATTATAGCGCAAGTCGGATCGTGCGATATGTATTAAACCATCTCCTTTACATCGTTTTGTCAAACATTTTACCGAAAATAGGGCCAATCCTACCTGCTTATAATAAGCGCGGTTTTGACCAAGTCAAATGCATGAAATCATCTGCATTATAGCTGCTTTAGCTACTTCAACGTGTGCTGAGTGCGGGTAAGCAAGTAAGACCGAAAAATGGGTTTAAGATACAGTAGCTACGCAATAATTCTGACCAAGTATGATGGCCAACTCAGGGGCTCTTCAAAAGCAAGCTCTGTGTGCTTTGATTCATAGTTGTTCGAATGCAATGTAAGACGCCCAACGATTGGACGATTTCGTTTCCGCTCGTGAGCGTACACCTTTTTTATCGTGAGGTGAAGCTCTTTTTCTCACGAGCGTAGACCTTTTTTATCGTGATCACACACTGAACCAAAGGGATATGAGGTCTTTTATTGGTGATATATTATGTTGTAAATCAATATTTTGAGCGAATGAAAGTTGACGCTTGTTTTGTCCGCCTTTCGCGGCCTTCTTTTTTTCCGCATTTCGAGGTGCGTCTGCCAAGGCTTGGGGCGAGCGATACGCTACGGAGGGGTTTCTTGCGGCGGCGGACGAATGAGAGGGCGGTATTTGGGGCAGCGCATATAAAAAAGTTCTGCCCACAATAGCGTGGACAGAACTTTCTGTATGGATCAAATGGCGCGCAAGGGCTTTGTAAGTGCGCTAAGCAGGTTGCTCATCAAAAAATGGCCGCATAAAAGGACAGCTAAGCGGAAGCAGGGCGCGCTGAAAGTTGGAGACCGGTTGAGCCGATGGCGTGCGCAGCAAAGGATATTCGCCGCCGGCGAAAGGGCAGCGCGTCAGAGCCAGCCGTTTTCCAAGTACCAGCCGACCGTTTCCTTTACCCCCTGCGCCAAAGAATAGTGCGGGCGGTAATGGAGTTCGTCCTGCGCGGGTCGAATGTCGCAGCGCCAATTGCGTTGCCGCAAGATGCGATATTTATCGCCGTTGAGTGTGGCCGCTTTACCCGAAAATCCCGCCACCGTCTCGCTGACGAAGCAAGCCGCCTTCAGCACCCATAGCGGCGCTTTCAGATGAAGAACGCTCTTTGCCCCGATCTCCTTTTGCAGCAGGTCGGAATAGTCGCGACTATTGTAGTCGCAGCCATCGGAAAGGTTGTAGGCTGCGCCCGTCTGCCCATACTGCAAAGCGGCCAAGGCAGCCGCGGCGAGATCTTTCACGTAGATGAAGGTGATGGTCTGCGGTTTGAAGCCCACGGCGAAGTCGATCCCCATCGCAATGCTTTTCGCCATCTTGTAATAGTCGTGTTCGCGCGGCCCGTAAACGCCCGTTGGGCGCAGAATAATGTAGTCTAAGCCGGCAATAGTGGGCAGTAAGGCTTCGGCGTCCAACTTACTGCGGCCGTAAGCCGTATTGGGGCGCGGCGTATCTTGCGCGGTGTAGGGGCGATTATCGTCTTCGTGGATCGGGCCGAAGACGCTCAGTGAACTAACGTAGACAAAGCGCCCGCGGAGCAAGCCCGTTTCGACCAAAAGGCGCGCGAGGCGCTCCGTATATTCCGTGTTGATGCGTTTGAAATCGGCCAAATGGCGGCATTTCGTGGCCCCGGCGCAATGGATAACGCCATCGAGCGGCCCTTCCGTGCGCAGCAGGTCCGTAAAAATCTGCCGCATGCCTTCCTCATCCGCATAATCGAGGTAGAGTAGGTGGATGCGTTCATCCGTAAGGTAGCGTAAGTCAGCGCCCCGGCGAACGGCGGCCCATACTTCATAGCCGTCGGCAAGCGCCTGTTCGACTGCAAAACTGCCAACAAAGCCGTTGGCGCCTGTAATGATAATCTTCTTCATAGCCCGATCTATAATTGTTGCATATCATTGAGCCGTTTGTACTGGCCGTTGAGCGCGAGGAGTTGTTCGTGCGAGCCCTGCTCGACGATGCGCCCTTCGTGGAGCACGTAAATCTCATCGGCGTTGCGGATGGTCGAGAGTCGGTGCGCGATAGCAATGGTCGTGCGCGTCTTCATCAAGTGCTCCAAAGCCTCTTGTACGAGTCGCTCGCTCTCCGTATCGAGGGCGGAGGTCGCTTCGTCGAGGATCAGGATGTCAGGGTTTTTCAAAATGGCGCGCGCGATGGATATGCGCTGCCGCTGGCCGCCCGAAAGTCGGCAGCCGCGGTCGCCTACGGGCGTGTCGTAGCCTTGTTCGCTCTCCATAATAAAGTCGTGGGCGTTGGCAATCTTGGCGGCGGCCATTACTTCTTCGCGCGTGGCGTGGGTTACACCAAAGGCAATGTTGTTGAAGAAAGAGTCGTTGAAGAGAATTGCTTCTTGATTGACGTTACCAATCAAGCCCCGCAGGTCGGCAATCTTGAGGTCGCGAACGTCTTTTCCGTCGATCGTGACGCTGCCTGCGCTCACGTCGTGGAAGCGTGGGAGTAAATCGACCAAAGTAGACTTGCCCGAGCCGCTCTGCCCGACGATGGCGATGGTGCGCCCGCGCTTGACGGTCATATTGATATGGTGGAGGACGGTGGCGTGGTCGTTGTAGCCGAAGGATACGTCGTTGAAGCGTATTTCGTCGGTGAGATGCTCAATTGACGCAGGATTTGGAGGCTCGGTAATATGGTCTTCCGCGTTGAGAATCTTGTTGACGCGGACGACACTTGCCATTCCCTTGGGGATGTTGTAAGCCGCCTTCGATAAATCTTTGAGGGGCTGAATGATGGAGTAGAGAATGACCATATAAAAGATAAACGTCGGCGCATCGATGGGCGGATTATTGCCATCCAAAATCAAAGTGCCGCCATACCAAAGTACGGTGACGATGAGTACGGTTCCTAAGAACTCGCTCACCGGATGGGCGGACGATTGGCGAATGTTGACCTTATTGGATGCTCGCCGAAAGTCGTTGGTGCTGCGATCAAAGCGTTCGCACATCTTTTTCTCAGCTGTGAAAGCCTTAATAATACGCATGCCGCCCAAAGTCTCTTCGAGTTGGGCCATCGTATCGCTCCACTTGTTCTGTGCATCGAGCGATTTGTGTTTAAGTTTGCGCCCGATCTTGCCCATTACCCACCCCATAATCGGTAGGACGATGAGCGTAAAGAGCGTGAGCTCCCAACTCGTATAAATCAGGACACCGAAATAGCAGAAGAGGAGAATGGGGTTCTTGATCAACATATCTAGCGAACCCGTTATAGAGTTTTCGATCTCGTTTACGTCGCCGCTCATGCGCGCCATAATATCTCCTTTGCGCTCATCAGAGAAGAAGGAGAGCGGGAGACTGACAATCTTGTGGTAAACGCTGCTGCGGATGTCGCGAACAATGCCCGTGCGCATCGGAACCATTATGCCGACGGAGGCGAAATAGCAACTCGTCTTCAGCAAAGTGGCCGTGATGAGAAAGAGGCCGATGAAGAGGAGTGCGGTGGAGGCGCCGTAGACGTGAATCAGGTCGGTCGTGTAGTAATATAAGTTGTTGAGAAGAATGTCTTTGAAGCTTGCGTCCGGCGTGTCCCACGGAATGAACGTGTACCGGGTCGTGTCTAATCGAAACAAGATCTTCAGCATCGGCATCAGCGACAAGAAGGAGAAAACATTGAGCACGGCCGAAAGCAAATTAAAAAGCAGCGAGCCGAAAAGATAGCGTTTGTAAGGCGCTACGTAGTGAAGCAGGAGGCGAAAGAAATCTTTCATATCGTGAGTTTGAGCAACGAGAGGCGATATTGGCCGCCTTTTGCCCGCCAAACTTCCGCTTGGCGGCGGAGTGTGGGTTGGGGGAGCGGCTTAACGTGTCCTATTATATATAATGTATGGAAGAGGCGGCTTTATTTTCGACCGAAGTCGGCCGGAATCTCGCCCCACTCATCCGTTTTCCATTTCCGAATTTTGTTTGTAAAGGAGTGTGTTTGCAGCCAACGCTCGGCGCGTTCAATATACGTGTAGACGGCCTCTGTTTTTGCGTTGCGCGTTAATTTAGTCTTGCACCAGCGCTGCCGAATCCACAACTGCGCATTGCGACTATCCGAGTAAATGGTCAATGTTTCGCCCCGCTGTTCGAGCAAAGCCAAGGCGTGGACGATGGCCAAGAACTCTCCGATGTTGTTTGTGCCGAAGATCGGGCCGAAATGGAAGACTTCCGCGCCCGTTCGCAAGTCGACTCCGCGATATTCCATCTTCCCGGGATTGCCGGAGCAGGCTGCGTCTACGGCCCACGCATTAGCTTCCACCTCCGGCGGGAGGGGAAGAACCGTATCGTGGCGATAGTCGGGCGGATTGAGTGGTTCGTTGGCCTTTCCGCGTGTGCCGGACTTCGCCGTCTTCACGCCGCCACCGGCTTTGGGGCGGCGCGGCGCAATATAAGCCTCTGGACCGGCCGCAAAAGCCGCTTCTGCCTCTTGGCGCGTGGTGAAAGCTTTGTAGCGCGCAGCGCCGAAGCCGCTCACCTGCGCCTGGCAGTCGGCCCAATTGGTATAAATGCCCGGCACTTTGCCTTGCCAAACGACGTAAAACTTACTCTTCATCCGTTGCCGCGCAGCGAATTACATTCTTTCCGGCACTTCGATGCCGAGTAGCGACATCCCGGTGCGAATTACCTTGGCTACGTTAGCGGAAAGCACGAGGCGGAAGTGCTTTTTCTCTTCGTCGGCCTCGCGCAGGATGCTGAAGTCGTGGTAAAACTGATTGTACTCTTTCACCAAATCGTAGCAATAGTTGGCTATCGCGTTCGGTGCATATTCTGCGCCGGCTTGGCGAACGATAGCGGGGAACTCCGCCAAGCGCTGCACGATGCTTTCTTCTTTATCCGAAAGTTTCGCGCCCGCAGCGAGCGTTGCGGGGATGCTGATGCCGCCCTCCTCTGCCTTGCGAATGACAGAGCGGATGCGGGCATAGGTATATTGAATAAAGGGTCCGGTGTTGCCGTTAAAGTCAATGCTCTCTTCGGGGTTGAAGACCATATTCTTGCGCGCGTCTACTTTGAGCAAGAAGTATTTGAGGGCACCGAGTCCTACGATGCGCGCCACTTCTTGCTTCTCTTCCGCCGGGCGGTCTTCAAACTTGCCGGCCGCTTCGATGGTGGCTGCGGCTTCGTCCTGCATCGTGGCGATTAAGTCGTCCGCATCTACGACGGTTCCCTCGCGACTCTTCATTTTGCCGTTAGGCAGTTCAACCATACCGTAAGAGAAATGCACGAGTTCCTTGCCCCACTTGAAGCCCAGTTTGTCCAATAAAAGACTCAAAACCTTAAAGTGATAATCCTGCTCGTTGCCCACGACGTAGATCATCTTATCAATGTCGTAGTCGTTGAAGCGTTGCGTCGCCGTGCCGATGTCTTGCGTCATATAGACGCTCGTCCCATCAGCGCGCAAGAGGAGTTTTTGATCCAAGCCGTCGGCCGCAAGGTCGATCCATACAGAACCGTCGTCCTTGCGGAAGAAGAGTCCTTGCGCCAAGCCTTCCAGTACCTTTGCTTTGCCGTCCAGATAGGTTTTGCTCTCGTAATAAATCTTGTCGAAGCCTACGCCGAGTGCGCGATACGTCTGATCGAAGCCGGCATACACCCAATTATTCATCTTTTCCCAAAGGCCGCGCACCTCAGGGTCGTTCTGCTCCCATTTCACGAGCATTTCGCGCGCCTCTTTCATTAAAGGCGCTTCGCGTTCGGCCTGCTCTTTTGCGGCGTCGGCGGTGAGTCCTTCCTTTTCTAAGCGCGCCTTTAGCTCATTTACCTGTTCGCGATAGTGCTTGTCAAAGGCTACGTAATAATCGCCGATAAGGTGGTCGCCTTTCTTGCCCGAACTCTCGGGCGTCTCGCCGTTGCCATACTTCAGCCAAGCCAGCATAGACTTGCAGATGTGTATGCCGCGATCGTTCACGATATTCGTCTTTACAACCCGGTTGCCGTTTGCTTCCAGAATCTTTGCGAGCGACCAGCCGAGCAGGTTGTTGCGCACGTGGCCGAGGTGGAGCGGTTTGTTCGTGTTGGGCGAAGAAAATTCGATCATTACGAGCGGCGCATCTGCCGTGACAGGCTGCAAACCGTAATTTTCTGCCGTATGTATATCATTGAGCGTATCGATCCACGCGGCCGAGTCAATACATAGATTCAAGAAACCCTTGACTACGTTGAAGTCGGCTACGACGCTGCTGTGCTCTTTCAGATATGCGCCAATCTCTTGCGCCGTCTCTTCGGGTTTTTTGCGAGAAATGCGCAAGAAGGGGAAGACGACGAGTGTCAGATGTCCCTCAAATTCGCGTTTCGTCTTTTGCAACTGTATACTTGTCGGCGCTATCGTCTCGCCATACAGCGCTTGGAGCGCTTCGACGACGTCAATCGCCATTTTTTCTTCTATCTTCATCTTAATCTTCGCTTTATTCTGTAAGAATGACGGCGCAAAGTTACGATTTTCCGCGCAATCGGCGCCTTTCGCTGCGGTGCGAAATCGGCCGGAGGCCGTGCCTTTGCTCATCTATTTATGGGCATTGTCGGCTCGTCGTTATCTGTTTGCTTTTGTGTGCTGCGCGGCGCGGGTGTTTGCTGACGTTTGAGGCGGGCAAACTCGCGCTTGGCTTTGGCCAATTGCTTTTGAAATCCCTCGTCTGCGTGCAGGCGGGCTATGGCCGCGCTGCCGGCTAAGCGGGCAATGTCTACGTCACTCTGATAATGATAACCGGCAATGACGCGACTTTGTCCTATTTCGTAACCACGCAGTAAGATGGCTTCCTGCCGGTCGGGGTTGATTTCAGCCAGTACGAGCGCTACGCCCCAACCGGTGGCGGAGTGGCCGGAAGGGTAAGAGCCTGTGGGGCGATATTTCGCTTCAGAAGCCGGCACGGCCGTTGTTTCGTTAAACTGCACGTAAGGGCGTTTGCGCAAATATTTCTTTTTAACCGTGTACGTCGCATTGCCGCAATCGCTGTCTAAGAGTTCGACGAGGCGAAACAGTTCGGGCGTTGCTTCTTTTGTAATAGTTTGTCCGAAAGCCTCGGAGAATTGTGAGGCCAAGGCCGCGGGCGACTGGTCTGCATCGCTTGCGGCTTGCCGGCCGCGGGCCGTGGCGCGGAGCGACTTGCCCCATTGGTGGCGCTCGATGTCATAAAAGAAAGCCATACTTGTCGTATCGGGCGGCGCGGGCAAGTATAGCAGACCGTCGGGCAATTGACTGCGCTGTAAGAACGAAGGGTATACTTTCGCCTGCGCACTACCAATCTGCGCGTAGGCACTTACGGCGAAGAGGTTCAAACTGCAGGCGAGCAAAAGGGTAAATAAAGGTCTCATTGGTTGGAAATGGATGTAGTCAGCGGGCAATCTGCGTTGTCTTGTGCTTGACTGTGTGTGACTTGTGCAACAAAGGTACGCAATAAATAGACACGATCCGCTCCCCGCGCCGCTTTAATCTGCTTGCGAGTGGGAGATAGACCATAGCGCCGCGCACTTTTATGCGGGCAAACAAGTGTAGGTCAAGGCCGCTTCTATGCGTAGATGCTCGAAACGTGTTGCTTCATAAACGTTATCGAAAGCGCTATAAAGCCGCCCGATGGCTTCTCATTATTACTTTTTATAGCGAGAGAGCAAATCTTGAAAGTCGGGGTCATTACGAAGTTCCTTCCAATCCTCATCTTGCTCCACAAAGTCTACTGTGATTTCTTTTCTTGAGAGCGTGCGCTCCAAGTACTTCAGCGCCTCTGCTTTTTGATTTCTTATGGCATAGAGGCAGGCTAAATTATAAGATTTGCCTCCATGCTTAATCGCCTCATTATATTTTTCAATGGCTTCTTTGTGTAGTTCTTCCGCTTCGCTTCCTGATTTTGTCTTTGCTAGATTACTTAAAGCATTTCCCCAATTGTAATATGCTTCTTGATCGTCCTTCTTGTACGTTGTTGCCAATTTATATTTTTCAAATGCTTTTGTGTATAGTTCTTCCGCTTTGTTGCCGGACTTTGTTTCTGCTAGCTCAACTAAAGCAATTCCCCAATTGTAATATGCTTCATGTTTGTCCTTCTTATACGTTGTTGCCAGATTATATTTTTCACAAGCTTCTTTGTATAGCTCTTCCGCTTCGTTGCCTGATTTTATTTTTGCTAGCTGACATAAAGCAGTTCCCCAATTGTAATATGCTTCATGTTTGTCCTTCTTATACGTTGTTGCCAGATT
>ERZ773018.136-NODE-136-length-50408-cov-14.187437_pt1 | contig 50408 bp, 45 predicted proteins | sample MGYA00580840_ERZ773018 | MGnify/ENA primary metagenome ERZ773018 (study PRJEB29015, sample SAMEA2738125) | human oral metagenome | biome: human oral; feature: human-associated habitat; material: saliva | place: China | collected 2256 ... | reverse complement strand
TAAGTTTGGGCTACGTACGTGGACGATAAATCTACGTACGTGGATATTTGGATTTGCGTGCCTGGTCTTTAAGACTACGTGCGTAGATGTGGAAAAACCACTACGGGAAAGCGCTTTCTTCTTCACGAGAAGGACGCTTTTCCCTCCGCTGGATAAGAGGAATACGCGCGATAAGGCGGAAGCCCCGCCCCATAGACCAAGGGTCTACGAGACGGGGCCAACAACACCTATCAACTTATGAATGAGGGGGAGCTAACGAGCGGGCGCCAGCTCCAGGACGAGCATCGTCCAGTAGTGGAGCGCAGGGAGCGTGACCGATACCACACCGCTACGCTGGGTGAATGGCAGGAGCTCGGGTGCCCCACCGCGCAGGTCTGGCGAGGCTGCCCAGACACGGACAACACGCGCCGCACTCTCCAGCTGGAGCGGTAGCTGACGTACCAAGCGAGGCTCAGGGCGTGTGCCGTCGACATCCCGCCAAGAGAGGTCATTCGTCCCCAGGAAGTTCAGCAGATGCACGACCTGCTGTCTCGGGCCGACCTGCTTAGCGAAGGCGGTGATAGCATCTGCCTTCGGAGGCCAAGCCGTGAGCTGGACATCGGCACTCGTCGTCGAGATCCGAGGCGTGAAGGCATGGCGGGAGGTCGTCCCACGGAGCCAGTTCTGATAAGCCGTGAGGAAGTCATAGTAGTGGACGATAGCCTCCCGCAGCTCGGGGCTCATCGCCAGGGGTGCTGCGGGGAAGTACTCACGAGAGAGCATGTGGTCTCCCAGCTCGAGGTGTGACCCACCGAGAGCGAACATCACCGCATCGGTCAGTAGTACTCCTGGGGTATTCATCAGCTTATCCCCTCGCCCACCATGATCGGCCTTATCATAGTTCAGATACGCAGCGAAGACCGTAGGGAGGCGGTGACGGCTCAGGCTATCATTGCGCTTGATGATCTCATAGAGGTTGGCAAAGGCCGCTTCGGAAGCACCTCCATAGCCATTACCATTGCCCCAGACCTCATTGTAGCAGAAGTCCAGCTTCCCTGTGCCGATGATCTCGGCATCACCATAGCCCGAGACGGCATTCATGATGAGACGCTTCTCGGGACGACGCTTCTTGACGGCCTTGATGAAGGAGGCATAGGCGCGTGGGAGATGGACCTTGCGCCCCGTAGCATCATAGCGCGGACCACGACTGCCCAGCTGGTCGATCTGATAGCCATCGAAGTCAAAGAGCCGATACACCTCGTCATTGCGGTCGCAGAGATAGCGCTGCCAAGCCGCGTTCCCTGGATCCAGGAGGTAGATATTACTCTGCCAGCTCGAGGGCAGGCCGTGGAAGTCCTGATACCTCTTACCATCCTTGGGCTGAGCATAGAGCGCCCAAGCCTCCTGCACACCATCTTCCGTAGCTCCCTTCCACGACCCGAAGCAGAGGTTGTAGAAGATCGACTTCATCCCGTAGCGGTGCTGTAGCTCGATGTAGTGACGGACGTGCTCGGCCTTGACCCAGCGGTTGCTGACGTCGCGGTAGGCAGGCATCAGCTGCCCCTTGGCATCGAGAGGAGCGGGATAGTGATGCTTCCACTGCCAGTCTTGGAACTGCACGCCATTGATATGACAGCGATTGAGGAAGGCCATCTCCTCGGCAATGCGGGTACGCTTGGCTGTAGGATCTCCCCCGTCATCAAAGTCCGCTACAAAGCCGTAGCGGGGGAAGCGTCGCCAGTCACTGGACACATCGATGGCAATGGTAGCGACGACCAGCTCACATTCGGCGGAGCGAGTATAGACCTCTACGAGGTAGCCCTGAAAGTCCCGCCGTGGAGGGCGCCATGACCAGCGGCCAGCCTTCACCACCTCGGCATAGGGGACCTCAGCGAGGATCTGCGCTCCGTGGCGGTAGCGGATGAAGAGGGCGGAGGGAGGTGTACCCGCGGCGGTGAGATGTACCATCTCGCCTGGCAGATAACAGGCCTTATCGGTAGAGAGCTCCATACGGGGTAGTGTGGGCTCTTGAGCTTCCGCAGAGAAGAGGAGAGCTGCAGAGAGGGAGAGGCTCGAGATCATCTTCGGCATACGCATACATATATAATATAGAGTGTGTGTGGTGTTATGAGAGCGAGCGAGGGCACAAAGAGAGGAGGCTGAGCACAGGCATAGTGCCGTAGCTCAGCCTCCTTATCTATATAGGATAGGCGGATTACTTCAGGGGCTTGAGACCCTTCGTATCCTTAGCCTCTACGATGCTGATAGCATAGCCACCGCCAGCTACCGAATGGAGCTTGAGGACGGACTTAGCCGTGACCAGTCCCTTGGTGATGGTATAGGCCTGTGGGTTGGTCTTGTAGTCGGCATCGGGAGCATCGGCATAGACCGTAGCCACATACGTCTTCCCCTTATCGAGGAAGTCCAGACGCAGGGTCGAGTTGTGTGGCTTCAGCCCCGTGACGCTACCGACGAACCAGCTGCTGGAGCCCTTTGCCTTACGAGCTGCGGTGATATACTCCATAGGCTCAGCCTCGAGGTAGATAGACTTATCCCAGTCGAGGGCGACATCCTTGATGAACTGGAAGGCATCGAGGTGCTTCTCATAGTTCTCGGGGAAGTCAGCAGCCATCTGCAGCGGGCTGTACATCGTCACATAGAGAGCGAGCTGCCCGCCGATGGTGGAGTTGGCACGTGAGCCATTGGAGCACTGCATCTCGAAGATACCAGGCGTGTAGTCCATGGGGCCACCCTGCAGACGCGTGAAGGGAAGGATAGCCGTATGCCCAGGGGTGATCCCGCCGAAGGCCTGATACTCCGTACCACGTGCGCTCTCGTTGCCGATGAGGTTAGGATAGGTACGGCAGAGCCCCGTAGGACGGACGGCCTCGTGGGCATTGACCATGATCTTGTAGTCTGCAGCACGCTCGATGGCATGCTGGTAGTGATTGATAGCGATCTGGCTGTAGTGGTGCTCACCACGAGGGATGAGGTTGCCGACATAGCCGCTCTTCACCGCATCATAGCCATAGTCCTTCATCAGCTGATAGGCTTGGTCCATGTGCTTCTCGTAGTTCATGATGGACGAGGAGGTCTCGTGGTGCATGATGAGCTTCACGCCCTTGGAGTGCGCATACTCATTGAGTACCTTGATATCGAAGTCGGGGTAAGGCGTCTGGAAGTCGAAGACATATTCCTTAGAGTTGCCGAACCAGTCTTCCCAACCGATATTCCAGCCCTCGACGAGGACGCCATCAAAGCCATGCTGAGCGGCGAAGTCGATGTAGCGGCGGACATTCTCATTATTCGCTGAGTGACGGCCCGAGGGCTTAGCCTTCGCATAGTCGGTGAGGCCGAGCTTGACGGAGGGGAACTGAGAGGTATAGGCCCAGTCACCCTTACCCGAGATCATCTCCCACCATACGCCGACGTACTTCGTGGGGTGAATCCAAGAGGTATCCTTGATCTTACAGGGCTCGTTGAGATTGAGGATGAGGTGCGAGGAGAGGACCTTGCGCGCGTCGTCGGTGATCATGATCGTACGCCAAGGGCTCTGGCAGGGCGTCTGGAGGTAGCCCTTGATGCCCTGTGCATCGGGAGTCAGCCAAGAGCGGAAGACCATGTTCTTATCATCGAGATTGAGGTGCATCGCAGGGTAGTTCACCAGCGCAGCCTCGTGGAGGTTGATGTAGAGGCCATCGTCCGTCTTGAGCTGCAGAGAGGTCTGTACCCCCGTCTCGGAGAAGGAGGTCTGCGAGGCATTGTCCGTCACCTTCTTCTTGAAGAGCGGGCGGATCTCGCTGAGGCGTGAGCGCGAATACTCGTACTCCTGCGTGTCGTAGTCACCAGGGATCCACCAAGCGATATGGTCACCCGTGAGGGCGAACTCGGTGCACTCCTCCTTGACGACGAAGTAATTCAGCTTACTGCCCTCCTGTGGGAACTCATAGCGCAGGCCGACACCCTCGTCATATACACGGAAGCGGAGGTTCATCACACGCCCCGTCTTCTCCTGGATGAGATTCACCAGCAGCTCCTTGTAGTGATTGCGGATGGTCTTATTCTCACCCCAGACAGGCGTCCAGGTCTCGTCAAAGGTCGAGGTCTTCTCCCCCGTCTGCGTGAATCCCTCGAGGAGGCTCTCCGCATTGTGAAGCTCGTAGCCGAGGCGGCTGGGCTTGATCACGGGCTTGCCACGGAAGGAGACCGAATAGTAGGGCTTGGAGTCACGGAGGGTGAAGGTCAGCTTCATCTCACCGTTGGGGGATGTCACCTCGGAGGCATGGACTCGACCAGCGAGCCCCAGACACACGAGGCACATAAGCATAAAGAATCTTCTCATATCTGCTTAGCTATATGAATTGTATGGGTATAAACTCTTAGAGATAGATATGCCCCAGCCCACACTTGGACTGGGGCATACTACGAGCCTGCCCGCATGAGGCAACAGGCTCTACTCAACATTAAAGAGGCGTCTCGGAGCGAAGGATCTTACAGCTTCGTGAGCTTGAGGATCTTACAGCCATGCGCGGGGATCTCTGCGGAGATCGTCCCTGAGACCGTACCTTCATCCTCATGTGTCCAGAGGTTGCGAGCCTTCCACGAGCCGTGGATGCCGATCTGTGAGAGCATGACGGAGCGCGTAGCGGCAGACTGATCGCGGTTGAAGAGACCGACGACCCAAGAGCCGTCCTTCAGCTGGCCGTACCAGATCTCGCCATCGATCCCCCAGAGGTCACGCTTGTAGGGCTGACCGACGAAGCCGTCCTTCTGCAGGGCGAGCAGCTCTTCATTCTGGAAGAAGGTGAGGTCATGAGCATTGGGGTAGTCCGTGACAGCAATAGGCCCACCAGCCATCAGAGGCAGGGAGATAGCCGAGCGCTTCTCGTCATCGCTGGCGAAGGAGCCGAGGCGGATGAAGTCTCCATCGAGACGAACCTTGCCACGACCCGAGATCTTCGACCAGTTGATGAAGCCGTCAAAGGCATTCTCTGAGTTAGGCCAGCCACCACGCAGCGAGCCACGGTTGTTCTCCGAGAAGCGATACCAAGAGCCTTCGAGAGCGTCGGCATTGATACGGATCATATTGCCGGCGTACTTCTCGATGATCGCATTGTTCTTGAGGTGGGGCATGACGAGGGATACATAGACGCCGTACTTACGGGCGTACTTATTGATCCACTGCATCCCACGCACATAGCGCTCACGGCCATAGCCACGGTCGATCTGGTCGCTGTAGTTCATACCGTCTTCATACCAAGAGAGGAAGTCCATACGGATGAAGTGCACGCCCATATCAGCGTAGTGCTTGAAGAAGGCCTCGAAGTGCTGCTCAGCTCCAGGGTGATCGGTGAGCACCCAGCCGAACTGATCATTCTTCGTGGGGTGGAGGACATCCTTATCCTTCTCGGGATTGTAGCGCAGGCTACCGACGGTGATGCCATCAGTACCTGGGATGATCGCATTGGGATTGCTATAGTGCAGCCAGAAGGGATTGTCGTAGACCCCGAGCTTGAGGCCCTTAGCCTTGAGCTTGGCGATGATCGTCGAGAGCTCGATCTCGGGAGAGCTCTCATCCTTCTGAGAGCGGCTATAGCGCGTCATATATCCGTCGTCCCCGCCCATAGCAGCGAAGCCATCGGTGACGAGCATATCGTAGCCGTAGGGCTTGAGGTTGGTAGCGACGAAGTCAATAGCTTCATCCCAATCCTTCTCGGTGAAGATATTGGGGAATGAGCCGTCCTTCTCCTGCTGACGCAGTGCGCCATAGACGCTCCAGTAGAGCGGAGCATAGTCCATGCCGGGGTCTTGAGCCAGTGGCGTCAGGCCCTGTGTAGGGTCGACCTTATCGACGCTGAGGTCACTCGTCACGTCCCACGTGTTGCTATTGCAGCTGGTCATGAGAGCTGCCAGCGCCAGTGCGGCGATGAGATATTTCTTCATATTCCTATTGTCTTGTTAGAGTCGTCGGCTATGCACCGATATACGTGACGTTGATCTTCTTCGTGGAGAAGTTGATGGTGATCTTGTAGGTACCTGCCTGCGTCACCTTCCACTTGTGGTCAGCGCCGCCCTTGACGATGTCTCCAGCACTGATGCCCGAGGCATTCACCTCCGTATCAGCCTGAGGAGCCTGAAGCCAGTCACCAGAGAAGTCATCGTTGGTCGAGGTGAGAGCCACCTTGAACTCCCCAGTACCGAGAGCACCCTGCCATGAGAACTCGAGGGGCGAGGAGCTACTCTTCGTCATCGCCGTACCCTTGATATCCCAGCCCTTAGGCGTAGCATCACCGACGAGGCGTGCCTCAGCGGTAGCGATACTCGTGCTGACACCACCGACGTATTCGGCGGTGAGCTTGTGGGTCTTCATATCGATGGTGAGGACGTAGTTGCCAGCCTTCGTGACCTTCCACTTATTGTCAGCACTCTTATTTGTACCAGCGACGACGTCCAGTGCGCTGGTCGTAGCGTCCGAGATCTCGACATCGGCAGCCGAAGCATAGAACCAGTCCTTAGCCACGTCATCGAAGCCACCGGTATTCGTAGCCATGAGCTTCAGTGCTCCAGCCTTGAGCTCGCCAGCATAGACGAACTTATGCTCACCGACCTTCTTGAAGGCAAGTGCCTCGCCGATATTCCAGCCACTGGCAGCATCGCCGAGAGCATAGAGCGTCTCGGTCTTCCAAGGATCGCTCTTGGGGGCAGCGGTGAAGGACTCTACCTTGATCGTGCGGTTCGTGACGTCGAAGACGAGCTTATACGTCCCAGCCTCGGTGACCGTCCACTTATTGTCTGCGCCACCAGCGACCATACCCTGCTTGGACACCCCTTCGTGGCTGAGCGTCACACCAGCCTCGGGAGCCTGGATGTAGGGGCCAGCATAGTCCTTGAGGACCGTAGCGTCAGAGACGAGCTTGAATTCGCCCGTCTTCAGTGCACCCTCATAGGTGAACTGCAGGGGGCTATCGGAGGTCTTCGTGAAGGCCGTAGCCTCCGTCGTTGACCAGCCCGCGGGAGTAGCATCACCGATGAAGCCAAGCGTAGAGGTCGTGATAGGTGTCACGGGCTCTGCGCCCTCATAGACAGCCTGGATCGTACGCTCGCGCAGGTTGATCGTCAGCAGATAGGTACCCGACTCGGTGACCTTCCACTTCGTGTCGTCACCACCTCGGCGGACGCTGATGCCGCTCTCGGCGACGCCCTTGCTATTGATCTCGGTGTTTGCCTTCGGAGCATAGATGAAGGTCGCCCCCCAGTCGCCCTTAGCGAGAGGGAACTTCAGCTCCCCTGCGGTGAGACGGCCATGGTAGGTGAAGACGAACTTATTGCTGGCATCGCGCACCAGCTCGGCAGGATTGTCGATACTCCAGCCCGCAGGCGTAGCGTCACCTACCATATAGAGATGGTCGACCTTGAGAGGGAGCTCCTCGTCGATGACTACGATGTCCTTGTCATCATGGCATGACTGGAGGACCGCTGGGACGGCGAGCACAGCGAGAGCCCATATCCCATACTTGAATATTCTGTTCATGTCTAATCTGTGTGCTTTAGAGATTACACTTTAGTATGTAGCGGAGTTAGTAGCCGGGGTTCTGCTTGAGGTTGCGGTTAGCCCCAAGGATATCTCGGTGAAGCGGGAAGATGAGCGTGTGGTTATCTGCATCGGCCTTCTTATCCCACCAAGCATCGAGGAACTTCCCGAAGCGGATGAGGTCGATACGGCGACGCCCTTCGGCGAAGAACTCACGGCCCCATTCGGCGAGCATTTCCTTGAGATCAAGCTGTGCCGTACCCTCGGGGGCATAGAGTGTCGTCGACCAGTCGGCGGATGGGTAGTTACGCTTACGGACGCTATTCAGCAGCTGGGCAGCCGTGGTCGCATCGCCACTGCGGAGCTTGCATTCAGCGAGGCTGTAGATGATCTCAGGCAGGCGGATCTCACAGTAGTCCGCCTCGAGCTGCCCTGACTCATCGTCTGAGTAGAGAGGATACTTGGCGAACATCCAGCCAGAGTTATCGTCGCCATCCTCCAGACGGCTCTCAGACGTAGCGAGCCACTTATTCCCGTCGGTACCGCCGAACTTCCCTACGGCATCACGCAGGTCAAGCGTGTAGCGGCCGTTGTGATCCTTGAGGTAAGCCGTCTGCCCCTTGTCATCCGTGTAGGAGATCTTGCCGAAGATGAAGAGGCCTTCGCGGCGGTTGTTGCCGAGGTTCGTGTACATCTTCAGGCGGACATCGGAGGGATATTGCTTGAAGCGCTCGATAGGCATACCCAGCTCATAGGTGTACTTCTCACCCTTGGGGTTGTAGCTGGGAGAAGCCGAGTACTTGATGTTGTGCGTACCGACCTTATTCTTCGTATCCTTGAGCCAGTCACTGGCCTTAGAGGGGACAGACCACCAGTACATATCACCATTGTAATGCCAGTGTGTGCGACCTGCTGAGCCTGGGAAGGCGAAGATGACTTCGTCAGAAGTCTGGTTGTCCCAGTCGAAGGCAGCATCCCAGCGGTCAGCTACCTTGTAGGAGCCGTACTTGCCGTCGAGGATATCCTGAGCGTACTGCGCACACTCGGTGTAGTGATCCTCACCGATGTAGACCTTCGCATTGAGGTAGAGGCGCACCAAGAGAGCTGCGGCACTGGCCTGCGTCCACTGACCTTGTGCGGCCTGATTGCCACCGAGAGACGTCTTGCGAGTCAGCTCGGGCAGGGCGGCCTTCAGCTCAGACTCGATGAAGTCATAGACCTTACGAGGCTCTACCTGCCCCGTGGAGTTCTTACTCGTGTCGTAGTAGCTCACTGCCAGAGGGATGTTGCGGAAGGCATCCAGCAGACGGAGGTAGAACCACGCACGCAGCACTCTATTCTGCGCCTTGAGATTCTTGAATTCCGCATCGGAGAACCCGAACTTCGCGGCTGAGCGCTGCTCAAGGTCCTCGATCACGAGGTTAGCCTGCATGATCCCTTGGAAGCAACCATTGTACTCCGTCTGGGCTTCGCCGTTGGTCGTGAGCCACTCATGGCGGTGCATACGTGCCCAGCGTCCACCATCATCCCACCAGTCTTCGCGGGTGGGGGTGATAAGCTGGTCAGCAGACTCTTCATTGAGCACGTGGCGGCTCTGCACGCTCCAGAAGGCGTGCTCGAAGGGGCGGAAGACGGCACGGATGACGTCCGACTTCGTATTATAGTAGTTCTGTGAGGCGACCTGATCGTAGAGATTCTCGTCCAGGTTAGTACATCCCACGAGGCTGGCAGCGACGAGCGCACCTGCCATATATTTCATTGTCCTTCTCATTGCTTACTCTGTATGATGTCACAGACAGTGATGTCCATCAATAGATTAGAAGTTCACCTGCGTACCGATCATGAACTGACGGGTCGAGGGGTAGTACGAGCGGGAGCCCGTAGCCCCTGGGTTCAGTCCATTGACCTGATAGTTCGAGGGATCGATACCTGAGAACTTGGTGATGGTAAAGAGGTTGCTCGCCGTAGCGTAGATGCGCACAGCATCGATGTACTTCTTCTTCAGATTCAGCGTATAGCCGAGGCTGACTGAGGAGAGCTTGAGGTAGTCCCCTGGCTCGAGGAAGTAGTCGGAGACGATGGGGTTCTGCGAGACGATCTTATTCTTGCTATAAGCCTTGTCCATCACATTGCCCTGGAAGTTCCGCGTCCCGTAGTAGAAGTCGTGGATATTGAAGAGGTCGAAGCCGAGTGCCGTCTGGAAGAAGAGCGAGGCATCGATATTCTTGTAGCGCAGGGTGTGGGTCATCGATCCGGTGAACTGAGGCAAGCCATTGCCCACATACTGGCGGTCATCGTCGGTAGCATTATCAGCAAGGACCTTGTCGCCGTCCTTGTCGTAGACGACCCAGCGCCCCTGAGGATCTACCCCAGCATACTTCAGCATGTAGAAGTTCCCGATACGCTTGCCCTTCTCGATACGCTGCAGGTTGTGGAAGGGATAGGGGTCCTCCGTGCCGACGACGTCGTAGTAGTCCTGCCCGACGAACTTATCATTGCTGAAGTCCACGAACTTATTGCTCATCGTAGCCCCGATGACATTGATCGTGTAGGTGAAGTCCTTCGTCTTGACGGCATTCCACGTGAGGTCGAATTCGAAGCCACTATTGCGCATCGTACCTACGTTGACAAAGGTCGAGGTGAAGAGATAGGGAGGCACCGAGACATTGTAGTCACCGAGGAGGTCCTGCTGCTTACGGCTGTAGTAGTTGAAGGAGCCGTAGAGGTCACCACCGAAGAGCGTCCAGTCGAGACCGACGTTCCAGTTCTGGCCCTTCTCCCAGCGCAGGTCAGGGTTGACGTTCTTGCCAGGTCCCCATACCTGATAGTACTTACCATTATATAGGTAGTAGCCGAAGCCCGACATCGTGTTGAGCGAGCGGTAGCTGTCGAAGGACTGGTTCCCCGTGATACCGAAGTCACCGCGGAGCTTGAGGTCCGTGAGCCAGCTCTTCGTCCCAGCCATGAAGGCTTCGTCAGAGATACGCCAGCCGGCAGAGATAGCGGGGAAGTTCCCCCACTTGTGGTGCTCACCGAACTTTGATGAGCCTTCGTGACGGAGTGAAGCCGTCAGCATATAGCGGCCCTTCCAGTCGTAGCTCACACGGCCGAAGAAGGAGATGAGCTTGGAGTCATTCTTATAGGACCCCATACCGAGCTCCCCTTCATCCTTAGCGTAAGTACCGCTACCGAGGTTGTTGTCCTCGAGCGCATCGTTGGGGAAGTCCTTATTCGCAGCGTTCAGCCCTGAGTACTGCTCATACTGATAGGAGTACCCTGCCATTGCCTTGATGTTGTGGTTGCCGAAGGAGTTAGCGTAGTTCGTGATCCACTCCAGGGTACGTACAGCACTCTTCGAGTAGTCCTGCGAAGCCTCACCTTCACGACCGGCATTGATAGCCAGCGTGCTCGTCGAGGGGCGGAACCACTGATTGTAGTTGTCATACTGGTGGTCTGCGAAGGTCAGCTGCGTGGTCAGCGTCTGACGATCCTCCTTATTCAGGAGCAGTGGTAGGAGGTTGAGCTTGACGGTACCGTCCCAGTCGAGGAGCTTCGTCGTACCCGTGCTCTTGTCCTTCTTGAGGAGCTCGAGAGGGTTGTAGCCAGTAGCCTGCCCCTTGAAGTTGTAGTAGAGCGAAGGATCCTTGGGGTCCATGATAGGCGTCGTGGGGTTAGCCTCGACGGCATTGCGAAAGACATCCCAAGAGGCATTCTTGCGGTAGGCGACACGGGGAGCGACATTCAGCGAGAAGGTGATGAGCCCACCCTTCGTCGTGTGGTTCAGCGCGACACGCGCACCATATTCCTCACGACCCGAATAGAGATCAATACCATTGGCGCTGCGGTAGTCAGCCGACACGCGATAGTTCGAGCGAGCACTACCACCGCTGAGGCTGAGCGAGTGCTGGGTGCGTGCCCCGACACGGCTCACAGCATCGAGCCAGTCGACACTGCCCCCGAGGTCGTAGCCGACGCCCGAGGCCAAGCGATTCGCACGATACTCATCAGCACTGAGCATATCGAGCTCGCGCTTGATGACGTCGAAGGAGACCGTACCCGTGTAGGTCGTGTGGAGGTTGCCATCACGGGCGCCCTTCTTTGTCGTCACGAGGATGACCCCATTGGATCCGCGCGTACCATAGATAGCACTGGCAGCCCCGTCCTTGAGGATGTCGAAGCTCTCGATATCGTTAGGGTTGAGGTTCGTCAGGTTACCACCAGGCACCCCATCGATGACGATGAGTGGGCCAAGGCCTGCTGCACGGGAGGAGACCCCACGCACCTGGATGCTTGCCTGATTGTTGGGGTCACCTGCTCCGGTATTCGTGATGCTCACACCAGCGACCTTCCCCTGGATCATCATCGAGGGGTCGACGGTAGCCATCTGAGAGAAGTTCTTGGAGGAGACGTGAGTGATAGCGGAGGTCAGCTCCTTCTTGCCCATCGTACCATAGCCGACGACGACGACCTCATTGAGCGTAGCGGCGTCTTCGGTGAGGACGACCTTGATCTCACGACGGCCATCAAGGGCTATCTCAAGGGGCTTGTAGCCGACGTAGCTCACGCGGATCGTAGCCTTAGGGTTCTTAGCCTTGAGGACGAAGTGCCCCTTGGCATCGGTCATGGTACCATTGGTCGTGCCCTTCTCGAGGACGGTCGCCCCGATGATGGGCTCACCGGCTGGATCAGTCACGGTGCCCTTGACACTCACGCTCTGGGCAAAGAGGCTGACCGAGGTGAGGACCAAGGTCGATGAGAGGAGTAATCGCCGCAGCGAGGTATCCACGCTTTGTACAGTTTCCATCATTGATATGTAGGTTAGAATTTTTATCCCAACAAGTAGGTCGCTTAACGACCTGGATGAGTGGCTGAGCCTTGGCCCACCCAAATCGCTACCAACGAAGATAGACGAAATGCATACGCGAAGAGGGTGAGGTACTAAGTATATAGTTGGTGTAGAAACATCCACACTGATACTTAGCAACTTACCCTCTTTTTACAGGCAAAAAAAGTAGTGATTATTGGGGCGGATTGGCGCCTTTCAGAGCCTTTTTCCCGATCTCCATGACCTGCTTCTCGAGCTCGTCACGGTCGCCTCGAGCTCGATTGCGCATGCGGGTGCGGTAGTTATAAATCGTCGTCACCGAGTAGCGCAGGAAGTGTGCGATCTTGGTGCTGTCGGTGATGCCGAGACGGATGAGCGCGAAGACACGCAGCTCGGTATTGAGCTTCTGCCCCGGCTTGAGCTGTACCTGCTCGTCCTCACGGAGGAGCGCATTGAAGTCCTCGACGAAGGTCGGGAAGAGGTTGATGAAGGTCGTGTCGAAGCTGTCGTAGAACTCTGCCAGCTCCGTCTCTACCTCCTGATTGTACGAGGTGAGGGCCTGCTGGATCTCCTTCGTCTTGCCAGCACTGAGGAGCTGACGCAGGCGCTTACGGAAGCTCTCCATCTTCTCCAGATAGGTCGAGCACTGATCCATGTACTGAGTGATGTAGGCCTCCTTGAGGTACGAGGTCTCGGTGATGAGCTGATTCTGCCGCTTCATCTCCTCGTTGTACTCCACGAGCGTGCGGTTGACCTCATTGAGCTGACTATTGGCATGCGCCAGATCCGTCTGCGCCTGCTGCAGGGCTTTCTTCTGCTTCAGCACGCTGAAGATGGCGAAGATGAGGCTCACGACAAGGAGGCTGATGGCGATGAGAACCCCCGTGATGACACGCTGTTGCTGCTGCTTCTTCTCCAGATAAGCCTCATTGACGACAGGGAAGGTATCGAGGATCTCGAGGATACGGAGGCGGGCATTACACGCCTTCGCATCAGCCATACACAGCGTGAGGTAGTGGTAGGCGCGGTCGATGTCGCCCGACTGGAAGAGGATCACAGCGAGCTTGCGCAGGGCGATGTACTCACGTGTGTCGCTCTGCATATCGCTGATAGCAGCCAGCGTGTAGTAGTGCCGGGCCTCCTCGATACGCCCCATATGGTAGTAGGCCTCAGCGATGGTGTAGTGGTAGCCCGCATCGAAGCGTCCATCGCCCGTCGGCGTGAAGGGCAGGAGCTCACGTAGGGCCTCAGCATACTTGCCATGGGCGGTCAGCTTATCGGCATAGATCATCCGATACATATTCGACCCCGCCTCATAGATCGTCAGCAGCGAGTCGCGGAAGTCATCGGTGAGGCTGGCGTAGGCGGCTTTCTCTTGCGCCGTCACAGCATAGTCCGCCATGAGGCCGAAGAGGCTTCGACCGAGGTGGAAGAACTGGCTACGCTGCCCTGGGAGGACGCCCCCCTCACGCAGGGGCTTGATGATCTCATAGGCTTCCTTGAACATCCCTATCGTCATCAGCGCCGTAGCCCGATGGAGCAGAGCATTCTGCTTCTGCTCCTCATTGCCCGACTGCTGAGCCAGCTGGGAGAGTGCCGTAGCATAGAAGAGTGAGGAGTCGGTATTGTATGAGCGGTTCTCCTGCCACAGCGCCTCGTAGAGGTTCATACGCCCCTCCACATTCCCTGCACTCAGCTTACTCAAGCTCTGTCGCAGGGTCTCTAAGGCCTTCTCCTTGCGCTGCATATAGGATGGGCGCTGCTCGATCGTCTGATTGAGCTTCACCAAAAGGCTATCCGAAGAGCCTGCCCACAGCGAGGAAAAGAAGGAGAAGAAGGCAGCAATAACGGCCATCCATTTTAGAGAAATCCGCTTGATCATAACCTCAAATTTAGGAAGTATCCTTGATTTATCAGCAAAAGCGCGTGAATTCGGTAGGGTTTTCGGCATCGGATCCCCCACCTATGACGACTCTCTTCCACCCTCTTTTCTTCTTATCCAGCGGAGGGGAAAGTGTCCTTCTCGTGAAGAAAAAAGCGCCTTCCTGTAGTGGTATTCTTCTATCTATGTACGTAGTCTTAAAGACCAGGTACGTAAATCCAAATATCCACGTACGTAGATATTAGAGCCACGTACGTAGTCCAAACTTATCTGCCACTCGTCCACAACTTTTATCCCTACGCAGAGCAACAACCTAATATAGGTCACTTCACAAAGCTATATAGGAATCAGTACAAAGCTATATAGCTTTCTTCGCCATCCTAGTATAGCTCTACCTACGTACTCATATAGGTCATCGCAGCGACCTATATAGGTCAGCCCGCCGACCAATATAGGTTCGCCCCCCTACTACGAAGGCGCAGAGAAGCCCGCCGTAGGAAGGCTCTTCCGAGAGGTAGCTTCTACCTCACGAAAAGGAATAGCACGACAGACTCTATACGTGGGGGAGAAGCCGTATCTTCGCAGTGTGAAACAGGTCGATACAAATCCATCCCGCCCACCCTTCCAGCCGCCCCTCATGACGGGGCTTTCTGAGCAAGGAGTCTCCCTCTCCCAGCCCCTTCCGCCTCACACCCGTCGCTCCCTCTCGGGGCTCATGGGTTCTGCCCGTGCCTTCGTCGCTCCGCGCATCCGCGAGGCGGCCCCGCTCGTGGCACTCCTACGTGACGAAGAGGAGGCCGGCTACTTCTATTCGGACTTAGCCCAGCTCTTGGGCGAGGATGGCGTACTCTTCTTCCCCTCAGCCTATCGCCGTGCGATCCGCTATGGGCACCGCGATGAGTCGAGCGCCCTCCTGCGCTCCATGGTGCTCAGCGCCCTGATAAGTGCGGCAGCACCAGGCGGCACTCCCCTACCCATCCTCGTCACCTATCCCGAGGCCCTCATGGAGGGTATCCCCCAGGAGAGCGGCACGAAGGAAGAGCCCCTCATCATCCATCGAGGGGACGTCATCGAGCGTGACCACCTGCGTGACCAGCTCCTCGCCTGGGGCTTCGAGCGCGTGGACTACGTCTATGAGCCGGGGCAGTTCGCCCTGCGTGGGAGCATTGTAGACATCTATTCCTTTGCCTCCGAGCTCCCCTACCGTCTGGACTTCTTCGATGACGAAGTCGAGAGCGTGCGCTGCTTTGAGGTCGACAGCCAGCTCTCCGTACGTCAGCTCACAGAGATCACGCTGAGTCCCGACCTCTCTCAGGGCTCGGGCAACCTCACTTCGCTCATCAGCCTGCTCCCTGCAAGCACCCAGCTCCTCCTCTCGGGTGGCGGCTCGCTGAACACCCGCCTCGAGATGACTTGGAACGAAGCCCCACTGCTGCAAGACGGCGAAGGCTTCGAAGATCTGGAGGCGCTACGTCGCATGCTCATCGAGCCCAGCCAGCTCTTCTCCGAGATCCAGGCACTCTCGGGCTACGAGCTAACGGACGAGGCTACACCGAATGGCCTGCACTTCCACACCATACGCCAACCCCTCTTCCACAAGGACTATGATGGTCTGGCCGCCCAGATCCGCTCTTGGCGTGCCGACGGCTATACCATATATATATGTGCTGCGAGCCGTGAGGGTCACGAGCGCGCCCGCGACATCCTCACCCCACGCCTCAGCGAAGCCGAGCTACCCACAGAGGTGACCCTCGGCCTGCACGAGGGCTTCGTCGACGAAGACCATCGCTGGGTGCTTCTCACCGAGCACGAGCTCTTCGACCGCTACCACAAGTACACCCTACGTAGCGACAAGGCCAGCTCGGGGAAGGTCACACTCTCGCTGAAGGAGATCCAGAGCTTCAGCCGTGGCGACCTCATCGTCCACGCCGACCATGGTATCGGGCGCTTCGACGGCCTGGTGAGTATGCCTCAGGGTGACCACATGCAGGAGTTCGTCAAGCTCGTCTACCGCAACAATGACACCATCTATGTCAACCTGCATAGCCTGCACAAGCTCTCCCACTACCGCTCGGGCGAAGGGGGGAAAGAAGTCACGCTCAGTGCGGTCGGCTCGGGGGCATGGCAGCGTATCAAGGAGCGCACGAAGAAGCGCATCAAGGACATCGCCCGTGATCTGATACGTCTCTACGCTAAGCGTCGTGAGACAGAGGGCTTTGCCTTCAGTCCCGACACCTACCTCCAGCACGAGCTCGAGGCATCATTCGCCTTCGAGGACACCCCCGACCAAGCCGCCGCCGTCACCGCTGTGAAGGCCGATATGGAGCGCCCCTATCCGATGGACCGCCTCCTCTGCGGGGATGTCGGCTTCGGGAAGACGGAGGTAGCCGTGCGTGCCGCCTTCAAGGCTGCCACCGACGGCAAGCAGGTCGCCGTCCTCGTCCCCACGACGGTCTTGGCATACCAGCACTACCGCACCTTCTCCAAGCGACTGAAGGACTTCCCCGTGCGTGTCGACTACATCTCCCGTGCCCGCACGCCGAAGGAGCTTCGTGCCATCCTCGCAGACCTCCGTGAGGGGAAGATCGACATCATCATCGGCACGCACCGCCTGACGAGCAAGGACGTGGCGTTCCACGACCTGGGCCTGCTGATCATCGACGAAGAGCAGAAGTTCGGCGTCGCCACAAAGGAGAAGCTCCGTCAGCTACAGGTCAATGTCGACACGCTCACGATGAGTGCCACGCCGATTCCCCGTACCCTACAGTTCTCACTGATGGGTGCACGTGACCTCTCAAACCTCAACACCCCGCCTGCCAACCGCCGTCCCGTAGAGACCCTCCTCACGCAGACCACCCCGCAGATCATCCGCGAGGCCGTGGGCTTCGAGATGAGTCGCAACGGGCAGGTGTACTTCGTCAATAGCCGCATCAGCAACATTGAGAACCTCGCCGCCCTCATCCAGCGCGAGGTCCCCGACGCACGTATCGCCGTCGCCCACGGGCAGCTGGCACCGAAGGAGATGGAGCAGATCCTCATCGACTTCGGCAACCACGAGTACGACGTCCTCGTGGCGACGAAGATCATCGAGAATGGTATCGACGTGCCGAACGCCAATACCATCATGATCCACGACGCGCACCACTACGGCCTGAGCGAGCTGCATCAGCTCCGTGGCCGTGTAGGGCGTAGCGACCGCAAGGCCTTCTGCTACCTCCTCACTCCTCCGCTCGAGGGGCTCAGCGAAGACTCCAAGCGTCGTCTACGTGCTATCGAGAGCTTCAGCGATCTGGGCAGCGGCATACGCATCGCCCTGCAAGACCTCGACCAGCGTGGTGCAGGCAACGTCCTTGGTGCCGAGCAGAGTGGCTTCATCACCGATATGGGCTACGAGACCTATCAGAAGGTCTTCTCCGAAGCTATCCGAGAGCTCAAGGCCGATGAGTTCGCACACGTCTATGCTGACGACGATAAGCAGAGTGACGGCAGTGAGCTTGCTGACCGCTTCGTCGTCGAGACGCAGGTAGAGAGTGACCTCGAGCTTGCCCTTCCCGACGAGTACGTACCCTCGGACAGCGAGCGTATCCTCCTCTATCGTGAGCTGGACAGCCTCAGCGAAGACAAGGAGCTTGAGGACTTCGCCTCCCGACTGCGCGACCGCTTCGGTGCCCTTCCCCCAGAGACCGAAGAGCTTATCCTCATCCCTCGCCTACGCCGTCTCGGCCATCACCTCGGCATCGAGAAGGTCGTACTCAAGGGTGGCTCTATGAGCCTCCACCTCATCGGCGATACCTCCAGCCCGTACTACGCCTCGGAGACCTTCGGCCGACTCCTCGAGTACGTGGCACGCAACAGCCGTCAGTGCGAGTTCGTCCAGCGCTCGGGTCGCCACATCATCCGCGTGCATCATATCCCCTCCGTCGCCGCAGCCATCACTGTGATGCAGCACATCCTCCAGCGCCGCATCGAGGGGACACGAGCCTAACCACACGACCCACTACCATCACCTGACTATCTATGAGCTACATTCATCTCATCACCGGCGGCGAGCGCTCTGGCAAGAGCACCTATGCCGAGAGAGAAGCTCTGCGCCTCAGCGAGAGCCCCGTCTATCTGGCCACGGCCCGCATCTGGGACGAAGAGTTCCGCCAGCGCATCCTGCGTCATCAGGAGCGTCGCGGACCCGAGTGGACGAACATCGAGGAGGACATCCGTCCCTCCAAGCACGACTTCACGGGGCGCGTCGTCCTCATCGACTGCATCACGCTGTGGGCGACGAACTACTTCTTCGACATGCAGCAGGACGTCGATCAGGCGCTCGAAGCTCTCAAGAAGGAGTTCGACACGCTCGTCCAGCAGGATGCCACCTTCATCTTCGTCACCAATGAGCTGGGTATGGGCGGTATGTCCGAGTCCCGCACACAGCGCCTCTTCACCCAGCTACAGGGCTGGATGAACCAGCATGTAGCCGCCCGCGCAGACCGCGTCACCCTGATGGTCAGCGGCCTTCCCCTCACCGTCAAGGGCTGACCTCACCCCGATTACTCCCTATCACAATGCAAGACTTCGATATCCGCCCCATCCCCGAGGAAGAGATCTACCGTGCCCAGTGCTACATCGACCAGATCGCCAAGCCTCTGGGCGCCATGGGCAAGCTCGAGACACTCGCCGCACGCCTCGCCGCACTCCAAGACACCCTACAGCCCAGCCTCTCGCCACGTGAGCACTTCGTCTTCGCTGCCGACCACGGCATCGAGACCGAGGGCGTGAGCAAGAGTCCGCGCGAGGTCACCCATCAGGTCGTCTACAGCATGCTACGTGGTGGAGCGGGGATATGCTTCCTTTGCCGACAGCATGACTTCGCTCTGCACATCGTCGACGTCGGGGTAGATCATGAGTTCCCCCTCGAAGGAACAGCACTTATCCACCGCAAGATCCGCCGAGGTACCCGCTCCTTCCTCCACGAGTCTGCGATGACTGAGGAGGAGGTCGACCGCGCTATCTCTATCGGCGTCGTCTCAGTAGACGAGGCCGTTGAGCGTGGATGTAAACTCCTCTCCTTCGGCGAGATGGGCATCGCCAACACCTCCACCTCAGCGCTCTGGATGTACTACCTCACCGACCTTCCTCTCGAGGAATGTGTGGGGCGTGGGAGCGGACTTGACTACGACGGCGTACAGCACAAGCTCGCTATCCTTCGCCAGGCTGTGGACAACTATCGCGGTCCTGTGGATGCCGAAGCTATACTCCGCTACTTCGGTGGCTACGAGATGGTGGTCACCGTCGGGGCGATGCTCCGTGCAGCAGAGCGCCGCGTAGCCTTCCTCGTCGACGGCTTCATCATGACGGCCTGCCTACTTATGGCACGGGCATTATACCCAGCAGTCACTGATTATGCGTTCTATGGACATGCAGGGGATGAGGCGGGGCACGCTCGTCTCCTACGCTACCTTGGGGCCGACCCCATCCTGCGCTTAGGCATGCGTCTTGGCGAGGGGACGGGGGCTATCTGTGCCTTCCCTATCCTCGATTCGGCTGCGCGGATGCTCCGTGAGATGGCCTCCTTCACCACCTCTGGAGTCACCGACTATGTCAGCTCTCCCGAGTAGCTCCGAGCTCATTTGCACTCGATTAAGTACCTTTGCCCCATATTCATCACAAGACTAAGTATAGACAGATGACCCTCTCCGACACTTGCCGCCGCGCACTCCTCTTGCTATCGACCGTACTCCTTATATATATAGGTGCCAGTGCTCAGAATGGGCGACGCATCCGTGAGCACGAGGTCCAGCGCGAAGAGACGGTGTACAGCATCGCACGCCGCTATGGTGTCGCCATCGATAAGATCTACGAGCTCAACCCTTGGGCTCGCCAGCAGATCAAGGTCGGCGACAAGCTCCTCATCCCTGCCACTCCTACTGCATCTCCCACGACCTCTACGCCCGCAGCTTCGTCCTCCTCACAGGGCCCGAAGAAGCATCGCGTCGAGACAGGCGAGACACTCTATGGCATCAGCCGTAGCTACGGCATTGATCTGGCGGACCTCCTGCGTGCTAACCCCGGGGTAACCTCCTCCACCGTCAAGGTCGGCATGGAGCTCGTCATCCCTGGTGCTAAGGGCGACAGCGCCACGACCACCACGCCTAAGCAAGATGACAATGAGAGCAGCCTACCCTCACAGGTAGCCGCTTCGCAGACGCGCATCCTTATGCTCCTGCCGCTGAAGAAGGACAAGCACTTCGTCGAGTTCTACGAAGGCTTCCTCCTCGGTATGTATCAGCTCAAGAAAGCTGGGATCTCGATGCAGCTCACCACGCTGGATGTCCCCAACGATGATGTGCTGAACGCCTACATCGATGCCGGCAAGCTCCGTGGTAAGGACCTCGTCATCGGTGGTGTCACCGAGGGGCAGATCCGTGCTATCTCCGCAGCTGCAGGATATAACTACTATATCATCCCCTTCAGCAAGGCCAGCCACCTCGAGACGGGTGAAGGCCGTGTCATCCTGACCAACGCCCACACCTCCACCATCATCGATCGCGTCGTCCCTGCCTTCCTGCAGAAGTACAAGGGCCGTGAAGTCATCTTTGCCTCACGCCCTGGCGACACGGAAGACGGCTTCGTCAGCCAGCTCCGCTCAGCGCTCAGCCACGCAGGTCTGCCCTTCCGCTCCATACAGGTAGGTAGCGGTGCCGTCGGTGGCCTCAGCTCTGACGCTGTCGTCGTGCCCATCTCTCCCGACCGCAACCTTGCGATGGCTACCATGGCGGCTATCGGCACGCGCACGAGTGGCGTCACGCTCTTCGGTCACCCTCAGTGGCAGGCCTACGGCTCGCAGTTCCAGCAGAGCCTGCATCGCTACAACACGACCATCTACTCGACGTTCTTCTTCGATCCTACGCTTGCCGAGTCGAAGGAGTTCCTGAGTCAGTTCACCGGATGGTTCAGCCACAAGGTCAGCAACTCCTATCCGAAGTACAGCGTCCTCGGCTATGACCTGGCACGCTACTTCATCCGTGCCTACTCGATGTACGGCCGCAACTTCATCAACAGCATGTCGTCCATCCCTTCGGATGGCCTCCAGCTCGACTTCTACCTCCAGCGTAGCGACGAGGCGAACGTGTACACGAACACCCGCTTCTTCTTCGTCCACTACCCCAGCTCAGGTGCTATCACGCGTGAAGCTCATTAGTTCCCTCCGCCAGAGCCTCGTCTTGATGTGCCTCCTGCTCGTAGTAGCAGGAGCGCGCCTTAGTGCACAGACGACGAAGGAGCCCTTCGCCCAGTCGGTATCCGTCGGGGTGCATGGTGGGATGACTGCCAGTCGCTTCACCTTCGTCCCCTCGGTACGTCAGCGTCTACACACGGGTCCCGTCGCGGGTATCGCCGTGCGCTACGACATCGAGCGTGGGGCATCGCTGCAGGCAGAGCTAAACTACCGCCGTGGTGGCTGGCAGGAGCGCTATGATGCCCTCGCCACGAGCTACAGCCGCACGCTCGACTATCTCGAGCTCCCCCTACTCACGCACCTCTACTTCCGCTCGGGAGATATCCGCATCTTCATCAATGCGGGGCCGTTCTTCGGCTACCAGCTCGGCGAATCAGCTACCAGCTCGGGCGAGGCGAATATGTCCGCACTGGACTCCACCCGCCACGGTATGGCTGTGCGCGATCGCTTCTTCTGGGGGCTCGGTGGCGGGCCAGGGATAAGCATCCCCATCGGCAAGCGTCAGCGCGTCGAGCTCGAAGGGCGCTTCGTCTACGGGCTAGGCAACCTCTGGAGCAGCAAGCGTGGCTCGACCTACGTACAATCGTCGGAGATGTACTTCGGGGCGACGCTGAACTACTTCTTCCGCCTCTGACCTCGCGTCTGCCCACCGAGGGTGCAAGTATAAAATGACTATCTTTGCCCCACATCTCAGCGCGGCAAGAGCTCTGCGCAAGAGGAGATGAGCCCTCGTAGTTCAACGGATAGAACAAGAATTTCCTAAATTTTAGATAGCAGTTCGATTCTGCTCGGGGGTACACCAATATTTAAAGCCCCTCTGTAAATAAGCGATTTACAGAGGGGCTATCATTTACAGCGGACGCTTTAACGGACGCTTTTTGGGTAAGACAAAAAAGAAGGGCGAGGAAGTTTTCACCTCCCCGCCCTGTTAGACGTTGCGAGATTACGAAAATAATCACGTACATCTGTGAGCATAAGCTCGTTCAAATTCAGCACCCAGAAGGGTGGACAATGTAGAAGCGTGCACTCATCTACACAGCAAAGGTAGGCAAAGTTTTGATACCACCAAACATCCGCAGACCTTTTTCGTGAGGTCACGAAAATGATACCACGCTAAATCAGCCCACGCAGTAGCGGTAGCCACAGCCTCCTCGACACCCACGCACCGAGGGCGAGGGCAATAGCGAGGAGCGGCGCAAAGGCTTTGAGGCGCATATCCTGCCACGCAGTCAGCTTGGCGGGGACTTCCACGACCTCGGTAATGCGGACGCTATCGATGCGCCCTGTATTGATAGTGTCCACCCGCCAGCGGTCACGCCAGCGGTACACCTCTTTGACCTTGTAGATCGTGTCGCCCGCCATACGCTCGGTGAGGTAGATGCTATCGTGGATATACACGCTATCCAAGCGCAGGCGGTCTCTCCACTCTACCATCGTCCGCTCTACGGGTACGACACGCACCTTCTGGGAGCATGAGGTCAGGAAGTAGCCCAGCAGTGCCACGGCTATAATCACAAGGAGCGTCTCCCACGCGCTTAGTCTATTTGCTTTCATCGTAAATCTGTGTAAATGCTTTGTCGGGTAGCCACAGCTTGCTACCTTTGTAGGAGAGAGGGATCGGAGCTGGAGATTGGCTTTCAGATTTCGTACTCACCATAGTCCTATCCAGCTCCGCCCCTCTATGCGCCCAGCCGATCGGTTGGGCGCTTTCTTTTAGGGCTGGGGCTCGCCAGCCTCGGCTTCATCCTTGGCCTTAGCTTCATCTTCGGCTATCCACTGCGCCTCTAAGGCTCGGGCTTCCTCCTCGGGCATTAGCTCGTAGAGGTGCGCCTCGCCCTTTGGGCATCGTACGAGGTAGCCTACGCTACGTCTCTCACGGCTTACTACCATCTGCCCCTTGGGGGCTTTGATTCTCACTGAATGCGAACGTTTCATAATCAAGTTGTTAAAGGGTTATTTATAGTTAATCGTCCAGCCCTTGTCGCTGGCCGTATCTCCGATGTCTCCCAGTGCCTCCTCGTTTGCCTCGAGGAGCTTACGGCTAAGATCGATGCGTCCACCGCTAACCGTCTGCACGTGCTCAAGGAGGTATCGCACGCTATCCATTGAGAGCTTGACGCAAGCGGAGAGGTCGAGGTCTGTCTTCAGCCCCTTGATGCGCACCTCCTCGAGGGACGAGCATCCCTGAAAAGGGGTCGGAACGGACGTGGCACTTGACAAGTCTATAATGCCAGTAACTCTACGGAGGCTTGTGCACTGAAAAAAAGCGTAGGAGAAGTTGGCAAGTAGACCACCCGAGAGGTCTATTGATACATCTTTTAGACTCCTGCAGCCCGAGAACAGAAAAGAGGCTTCTTTCATCTTTGGCGCCGCTCCGATGGACACACTCGTCAGGGAAGAGCAATCTGAGAATGCTCTTGATATGTCGGTCGCATTTGTGAGTGCTCCCAGTGATGCCTCTTTGAGAGCCCCGCACGAAGATGCGAACGACGACAGATTTACAGCAACGTCGATATTCTCAATGGTCGGGAGACTTTTAAGTGCCACGTTTTGGGCGAAGCAGCTGCTAAGATTTGCATTCTTGTATCCTTCTGCGATCCGCATCGGAGGGAATGATTCGTCGGTAAAGCCCCAAAACTGCAGCGGTTTGAAGATGGTCATCACCACAGCCTGCGCCTTCATCCCCTCCACAGCCTTGATAGTGGCTACCAGCGGGTCATTCTCCGCTATCGTAGCGCCCTTGCCTGCGAGCGCCTTATTGAGCTGTCGTAGCTTGCCCTTGAGGTCAAGCACAGCCTCCTCGGCTTGTTGTTTACTGCTCTTCCGTGCCATATACTACTGCCTTGATTAGAGTTGCGAATGAGCCGATGGTGTCTGCCCACTCCTTCTCGGTGAGCTTAGGGTTGTCGTCCGTGGTGTTGAAGTAGGAGGTATAGGCGCTATCGCCCTTGTCGCCCTTCGCCCCCTTTAGGCTTGCGAGGTACTCTGTGAGCGACCCCGTGAAGCTCTGCGCCTCCTTGGCGAGCTCATAGGCACTCTTCCCGTCCTTTCCCTTGAGGCTCTCCAGCCACGCCTCACGTGAGCCTTGATACCCGCCAGCCTTGGCTACCTCGTAGGCATCCTTGCCGTCCGAGCCTCGCAGGGACGCAAGCCACGCCTGCTCATCACCCACGTAGCCATTACGCACCGCCACCTTGTAGGCGCTTTCTCCGTCCGCTCCCTTGAGCGAGGCGAGCCACTCCGTGAGGCTACCCTCATAGCCCCCCGCCTTGGCGAGTTCGTAGGCGGACAGCCCAGTCGCACCGATGAGTGTCTTTAGCCACTCCTCACGGCTACCCGTGTACCCTGCTTTCTTGGCGACTTCGTATGCGTCTGCCCCGTCCTTGCCAACGAGGCTTTTCAGCCACTCTTGGAGCGTGCCTTGGTAACCCTCTTGCACCGCCAGCTCGTAGGCGGACTTGCCGTTACCGCCTCCGCCTGCTCCGCCCTTGGGGGTAAGGCTCTTTATCCATTCTTCCTCCGTACCCGTGTAGCCGTGCTTTACTGCTATCTCGTAGGCACTAAGCCCACGCAAGCCCTCCAGCACGTTAGCCTGCACCTTGACTGGCGTCTCGTTGCTACCGTACTTCGTAACCTTGCAGAGGTCTACCACTATCTCGTAGTCATGGTATCCGTCGGCATACGCAGGGTCGGGGATGCGCCCCGTAGCTGTGAGTGTGTAGACACCCAGCCCCAGCTGTCGGGAGATGTCAGCCGTGACCTCCACCACCAGCTTGCCGTCTTCAATAGTGTAGGGGATGGTGGCTATCCCTCCTCCGCTCTCGCTCGACACCATCACGTGCAGTCCTTCCAGCTCGGCAGGGTCGAGGACTTCGCCCGAAGGCTGTTTGACCAGCTCCACGGGTATACGCTTGTCCGTTCCTCTTTGCACCAGCTGGAGCGCCTTGCCGTCGCTCTTACTTCCAAATGGTCGCATATAGTTATGTTTTGGTCGGGGTGATTGGTTGCAGGACGGGAGGTCACCCCTCTACCGCCCGCCCTGCCGTGTTAGTTACTTTAGTAGGGTGAAGTTCTTGCCGTCGTTTGTCGTCATCGCTTCCTGCCGTGGCATTTCGCCCAGCGGAGGTATGGCCACATGCACCCACACGCTCTGCCCCTTGCGCTCGTAGATGACCTGCTGGTAGCCTCCACGCTTGCGGATGATGTCGAACAGCTCACGCAGTCGCTCGGGCTTCTGCGCTGGCACGATGTCAGCGGCCTGCCCAGCAAGGTGCTGGCTATTCTTCACGCCACCGACGGACTTATTGACGTTCCAACTTCGGAAGCCCGAGGTCACCTTAATAGGCTCTCCGAACTCCTCACGAATTCCGTCTAAGTAGTCCATTAGGCGCAGTAGGTCGCGCTTCTGCGTGGCGTTGGGGGTGTTATCCTTTCCGAGGCGCACGGCCGTTTGGCTTCGTGTCAGCTCCTCGAGGGTGAAATACTTGCTCATAGTCTATTCTGCTTTTGCGAGGTTACGGACTTCGTTAAGCGCCTTTGCCAGCTCCTTTGCCAGCTCCTGCGTCTGCTTTGCGCTGTTCTTTATCGAGGTAGTGTCGTGCTTGGGGAGGTTTTCCCACACGCTCCAGGCCTCCGTTGCCACCGCCCCGATAGAAGCGAGGACGGTCAGATAGGGAAGCTCGGGGATCGAGATACGCACCTCAAAGTCGATAATGAACAGCAGTACGTCGATGAAGGTGAACATGGCGATGACGAGGTAGTACCTGATGAGCTTGCCGAAAACACGGCGCGCGATGCTCGACTGGATCTTCTGCTTCGTTCGCATTGCTCTCATTATGCCTGTGATCGTATCGACGATCACGGCGGCCAATACGATAAGCAGGGCTACCGCCATCAGCGTCGCCGTCTCATACGCCTCTTCGGGGGAAAAGAATTTAAACATAGTCTCTTGGTTTTGGTTGGTTATCGTGTTTTATGTCGAGCAGCTACACTACTTAGCTGCAGAATATCCTTAGCGCGGATCTTACCCTCTACTTCCACTCGGATAGATGCTGCGGAGGTCAAGTGGTTGGCAAGTCTCCCCTGCTGCGCCTTGTTAAGTATCAATTCGCCAGGATTGACTCGAGCGAGGACTCGGTCGCCCGAACCATCACCGCCTGGGACGATGCCCCCATTGGCGAACTTCGGTATCTTCTTTGCCGAAGAAGAAATGAGGGCTATCAGACCACCCACGGCTACCGCAGCGAGAGCCACACCGACAAACGGTATTCCTGCGTGAGCCTTAGCCGCCTTAGCCGCCGCCCCGACAGTGTCCGCAGAGGTCTCCGCCTGCGTAGCTGCAATACGTGCCGTTGTAAGCCCCAGCTCTGTGGCGGTAGATGTTGCCTCAGTTGTGGTCACAAGCGTTCGACCTGCCACCTGCTGAGCCGTGAGGGCCTGCTCGGCTGCAGCTGCCACCTGTCGGGCCTGCGTAAGCCCCTCTATCATCTTCACAAGGGAGAGGATCGTGTCGATGCCCTGCGTTGCAGAGTCAAACACCGCAAAGAAGCGCTCCCACGCTGAGGCCTGCGCATCAGGGTCGAACGCCTTTTGAAGCTCACTGAGTGCACTCTTGAGGTGGCGAGCACTCTGTGCCACGGACTTCAAGCCTGAAAACGACTGGTCTTTGACCGCTTCTCGGTACTTCTTGAGGTCGGACTGAATAGTCGCCACCTTGATAGCTTGGTCGAGCGTCTTGGTCTCCTTCTGCGCCTGCTTTAGAGCCTCCGCAACATCCAGCCCAGCCTTTTCAGCCTCCTGCAACTGGCGAACGTAGTCCTCCATAAGCTGCTTCTCCTCACCCAGCTTCGTAGCTTCGTCCTTTTTGTAGTCGTAGCTCGTATCTCGCACACCTTTGACTGGAGTGGCGGCCTTAGCGATAGAGGAGAGGTCGTTGGAGAGCTTTTCGCCCAGTTCCTTTTTGAGGTTCTCCTGCCCCTCGGTGGTCGTAGTGGTCTGGTTGGCTCGCTCACGAGTAGAGGATATGAGCTTAGCGAGTGCCTCTGCATACTCGTTCTCTTTGAGTCTGCCCTCCTCACGTGCTTGCTCCAACTTCTTTGCTTCGTCAGCGTAGTTGCGTTGTAGGCTTGCAATATCGGAGACAGCGTCTATCTCGCTCATCTTAGCCTTGACATACTCGTTGTTTAGGTCAAGCTCACCATGCGCCTTTATGGTTGCGTTCAGCTCAGCCTTAGCTCGCTCAGCCTTAGCTCTGCGCAGATCATCCTCCGTGGCAAGACCATATTTCACCTGCGCCGTGATTAGTTTGAGTTCCGCTGCACTTCTCGCCTTCTCCTCAGTTACCTCCCTTTCTACAAGCAGATGCGTCTGAAGACTCTGATACTGCTGGTCGTTGAGAGCCTTCTCCCCAAGGAGTGATGCGAGCTTCTCACGATACTGAGTGGCGACCTTGTCAAGTGCAAGGCGATACTCCTCTTCGGAGATAATGCCTGCTGCACGCTGGTTGTGCAGTTCGTTGAGCTCCTTGGCGGCTGCCTCTCTTGTGCGCTGTAGTTCGCTCTTCTTCTTGCTCTTCTTTGAGTCGTCTTCGGAGGAGCTTGATACACCGCCGCCACCAGCGAAGCTCCCGCCAATAGACTTTACCTCGCCTTGGGCTTCACCATCAATCTTGATGCGCTGGACTTGAAGCTCGTTCAGCTTAACCTTAGAGTCCGAGCCGACAAGCATATTAAGCCCAGCCTCACGGAGGTCACCCTTTGAGGTGAAAGAAGCAAGATCATACAAACTCTTTGTCAGCCATTCACCAGTTTTATCCTTGGCTATTGTATTCAAATAGCTGCTGAAATGGTTGATAGACTTTAGATGATCTCTACCAACTCGGTCATACGTTCTTTTTGAGTATGAAGTTATCTCTGATGGTGTGAGAGAAGCATACTTTGATAGAACATCGCCAAAACTCTCCAGCCTATCAGCTGAGATAGGTTTCCCTCCCTTTTTGAGGTATTCAGAATATATGGTCTGTAGGGGTTTCCTCGACTCTTTGAGGGTTTCGCTATAGAAGTCAATCTGTCTATCAATCTCCTTTAGCTTGAGTATCTTGCTTACGACATCCCTGATTCGGTCGTACTTCCCTGCAATTCGGTCAAGAGAGCCCTCCTGCAAGCCAAGAGACTTCTCCAGCTGGTGTTGCACCGTCTTTTGTTCCTCCAGCTTCCCATCTAAGCTCTGATAGAGATTAAATAGGCGTAAAATCTGCACCTCCTCATCGCTTCGAGTAGACTTGATTTCCCTCTGCTTGGCGAGATACTCATTCTGCAGTCCGTTAATCTCCTTCTGCTTACGATACCAGTCTGCAAGCGCGGTCACGATAGCCGTGATACCAGCGATAATCGCCATAGGACCAATCGTGGCCATAAGACCACGGATAGTTGCCAGCGTGGAAGCCCAAGCGAGTTTTACCGTGGTCGTAGCTCTCGCCCATAGAGACACCGTGGCGGATGCCGCCTTGGTTTGCTCTGCGATAATCTCGCTTGCGGGACGGAACGAGAGGTTGCCTGCATTGCTGATCGCTCGCTGAGTGTTTAGCACACCAGCAACCGATGCAGACGACGAGGGGAGGTTGGTAGCTCTCCCTCCGATATTGTAGTGAGCCTTATCTGCAGAGGCCTGCAGAGCGGCAAGGCGCTTGATGCGCGCTTCCTCATTCTTTGCGCGGGCTTCTGCGAGGAGCTCGCGTCTGTTGTGGTTAGCCTTATTCAGCGCGTCCCCAGTGGCGGCGAGCGCACGGGCGTTCTGCTCCAGCTTCCCAGCTAAGCGTGCTTCTTCTCGCTCTCGCTTCGTGATATTAGCGAGTTGCAGGCGTGACTGGTCTGCAATAGCCTTGTCGTACTCACGCTGGCTCTTAGAGACTATCGCAGCCTGCTCTCTCTGTAGGTCACGGATAGCCTTCTGCTCTTCGGAGGTGTATCGGTCTGCCTTATTCAGAGCTGACGTTGCCGCTTTTATATCCTTGGGTGCGGTGGCTGCCTCCAACGCACGCTTGGCAGCGGCCACTCGCTCATCCTTGGCTCGCTCTATCTGCTCCTGCTTGGCTATAATCTTGGCGGCTGCCTCATCATTGGCACGCTGGAGTGCGAGCTTAGCATTGGCAACTCTCTGAGCCGCCTCCTCTTCGCTTCTCTGCATACCACGGAGTAGAGCCTGATGCTCGTTCAGCAGGGTGCGCTTCTCCGTCTGTGCGTTGGAGAAGTTATCTACCGCCTTTTGGAAGCGCACATCACCAGTGTATTTGGCTACCTCCAGTCGCTTCTTCTCCTTCTCCGTGATAGTGCCAGCCGCCTGCACAGCCGCCTCTGCACGCTGGAGCTGTTGCTGGGCTTCTACGAGGGCCTTCTGTGCTTCCAGCTTAGCCCGCTTCGCCGACTCCTTAGCGGCTGCCTCGTCAGCTATGGCCTGCGCCTGCGAAGCCTTTATAACCGCTCCTGCTTGACTCCAAGTTGCAGAGAACTTTCCCCACAAACGCGCACCGAGCAAGCCTCCCGCCCAAATGTACAAGTTGGAGAGGTGTGTGCGCAGGTAGTCCAGCAGGTCCTTTACCTTTTCTACAAGAGCCTTGAAGTTGTCGTACATATGCAGGGAGTCTGCAAGGCTGGTAAAGGAGTTTTTGAGACGGCCAAGAGAACTCTCGAGGTTGTCGGTGCTGGTGTCACCCGAGAGCTTCGCCAGCTCATCGGAGAACTTACCAATAATCTCAGCACTTCGGAGCTTACCCTCCTTGAGGAGCTTGTCCAGCTGTGACATCGACACGCCTGCGGCGTTCGCCATGGCCTGCATAGCCACGGGCATACGCTCACCAAGCTGTCTGCGGAGTTCTTCGCTTGAAATCTTCCCCTTACTCATCATCTGAGTAATAGCCATCATCGTAAGAGCCGCCTCTCCGCCCGAAATGCCGAACGAGGCCATAGCCTTACTGATATTGGAAAAGATGCGTTCCTGCTCCGCCATAGCGATGCCCGCAGGGGTTGCAGCCGCCTTGAACTTAGCGAACGCCTCGGTAGTTCCGATGAGGTCTGTACCGTACTTATCTGTAAGCTCTGCGAGGAACTTCAAGCTACGGGCATACTCTCGGGTATCCGTGCTGATATTGCGCAGTACGACACGAGCACGTCCTGCCTCTCGAGCCGTCCTGACAAGAGAGGAGATAAAGCTACTGATAGAGGTAACGCCAGCGCCCAACGCACCAACCATTGCAAGGGCTTGAAACTTGATGCCACGGAGTGAAGCGACGGCTTCATCCGCTTGCTGCTTGAACTTGTCCGCAAGCAGCTCTAATCGGACGGAAAATGAAAGATTATTAGCCATAGGCTGGTAGGCTGAATGTGTGTATTACTTATCTGCGACTACGATTTTCGCATCCTTGAGCTGGTCAAAGATTGCCTGACCTACATCCTCGCTCTCAGTCTCCCACGGGAACGGAAGGAGCTTCTCTGGGGAGCATACGGAGTCTTGTGCGAGGTGCGGGAGCATCGACATCCAGGTGAATAGGCGTGTATACTCGAGACCCTCCTGCTTGCGCTTCTGTATGGCGTTCAGAATAGCGGGTATCTCCCACAACTCCATTCTGTCCATAACATACCCTGCATCAATACCTCCGTCCACGATTATCATATTGGCGATAGTCGTGAAGTCGGGTCCGTCACCTTCGTCATCACTGGCGTCTCCTCCGCCTGCATCAGAGAGGGAGGCTGTAATAGGCGTAAGCTCCTCCAGAGTGCGCTCCAGTCGCCCATATAGGTGCGACGACACCTCTACACTATCCAAGACAGATGCCCACGCACTGAAAGGCATCTTGCTACCGCCCTCCTCGCATCTCTGTAAGCAGTAGATGAGAAGGGGTATCTGCTCCCCGTCTTGGATATTCAGTGTAGAGAAACTCCGCGCGGAGAGCTTCTCGAAAAGAAGTACCGCGCGGAGTGTCAGTGGGAATGGTACGCTGTCCATTAGAGAGTGATCCCAGCAGCGGTAAGAGCTTCGGTACTGCCGATTTCCTTATCTGCCTTATCCTTGAGAGGACCAGAGCCGTTCAGCGTGCAGGTGAAGGTCTCGTACTCACCGCCCGTGCTATTCTTGCTAAGGTCGGAGATAGTGACCAGACCCTTACGGATGGCTGCGCCCTTGGTCACAGTGCGAAGGCCTGCCGCATCTTCTGCGATAGTCACCTCGCAAATCTCGAATGATACAGCCTTGCCCGATGCTGCGATATTCTCGAGGGCGTTGTAGGACAGATGCCCAGCGGAGTTCGACACGTACGCTTCGAGAGAGGCGGACCAGTCGTTGCGCCCACCGAGCTTATCAGGACTCTTGCCCGACATCTTGCTGGAGATTTCGATAGTCTGTGGGGCGAACTTGAAATCGTCCTTCTTCACGTAGGGTACGAACAGCCCAGCGATGAACATACTATACGACTCGCCTCTGACGAGGTCCACGTTCTTATTGTATTTGGGGTTGGGAGGTGTTTGAGTTGCCATAAGAACTTCTATTTAGTTATTGGTTTTGGTTATGATATTTCGAACGTAAGCGACTGGAAGAACCTACCATCTGAGTAGCCCTCTTCGGACTCGTCGAGCGTAGCACGTGTTTCTCGCCAGCCCATCGTCTTCCCGACCTCATCATTGCGACCTCCATCGAGCACAGCATCCACCAGCTTCACAAGCTCGATAGAGCTGTCGTACTCATCGGAGAAGCATAGCACGGTTACATAAGCCTCACTGTGCGTGTCGCCTGACTTGTCGCGGTCTCGACCATAGGCGCTGCGATATACGATTATGTAGTCGCCAGCGGTCTCTTCGGGAGCTATCACTGGGAAGATTTTATCCCCTACAAGCTCACGCAACTCCTCACACGCAAGGAGCTTGCTACGCACCCATTGGGCGGTGTGCCATTTTCTGTTGTTGTCGAGATAGATACTCATACGTTGGTTAAGACTTTCGTGACACCTGCGAGTAGTATTCGCTGTGCGCGTGGCGTGCTTCTCTGCTTCGCGTGCGTCCAAAAGAGGGTGGGAAGCACCCTTCCTCTGAACTTCCCGCTTCGGGTGTATCTGTCAGCCGTCCCCTTGTCTATGAGGTGGGCGTGGTTCGCAGCTTGAGACTCCTGACCCATCGCCGTCGCTCCATTGACATAGAGGAAGCCGATCGACACAGACACTCGACCGCCCCTGCTTCTTCGAGGCATACGCCTACGAAGGCCTCTGATGAGGTTGCCCCTCGGTACGTGTCCATTCCTATTTGGCTGTTTGTACAGAGGAGGCAGGGTAGTGCGAACATCCTGCTGGTACACCTCCGCAGCACGGAAGAATGGTTCACGAAGACTCTCGGGGCTTGGAGCTTCCTTGAGCCTGCCGATAAAGGACTCTACCTCGGGGAATCCGTTGAGAGAAACTACATCAGGCATACTCTATTCGTCTACATAGCGAGCTGTGACCTGCACCGTTCTGTCAAGCATAGGCTGGAGCAGTACGATGCGATAGAGTGCACCCTCGAAGCGAAGCCACCCAGAGGCAGATAGACGCTTATCAGCACGAACCACGAACACCACCGCCGAGGTATCGACAACCTCACGAGCCTGCAAGCCGTCTTTGTCGTAGGTCGGGCGGAGCGTTCGGAGGTAGCCACGAGAGCGGAAACTCTCTACCAGCTCCTCCTTTACCGCACCCGACGCACTCTGCGTCTTTACAGCCTTGAGGAACACCAGTCGGTGTGTGAATGCCCCTGCGTTCATCGCTCTAATCGGTATCTACCTATGAGTGAGCCAAGCGAAAATGGAAGCTCCGTCACGCGTCCCACACGATACCCCTCTCGGTCAGCGTAGAAGCGTGCGACAAGCATCTTTACCGCGTGTCCGAGGCTATTCGGGAGGCTGCCGTCTGCCGTTTCTACCTCGGCAAGTGGTCTGTTGAGCAGATTGGATAAATGGTCTTCTGCTGTATCAATAAGATCGCAGATAAAGACATCATCCTCATCATGCTCTACATTCAGTTGCTTCTTCGCTTCCTCGAGAGAGATATATGTAGGCATAGCTTTTACTTACGCTTTACGCTTCAAGCAGGCAAACGCTTCATTACGGAGCACCGTGAGAGAGTAGTCGCCATTGAGAGTAAAGTTGACGCGGTCTTTAACGCCATCATACTGTGCATGGAGGCGGTCGCCACTGCCGTGGTGGGCAAGGACTGCATAAGACATCACGCCAAAGAGGATAGCGTCATGTGGCATAAATGTGGTGGAAACTACAGGGTAGCCGTTCATGTGACCATCCTCAAGAATCATCTTATTGGTACCCTTTTCTACTGGAGTAGTCTTTAGTTTGCAGTAGGTTGTAGGATGTACGAAGTACGCAGTACTATCGTCAGTCTCGACATCCTTGTCGAGCACCTCGGCCTCAAGACTGACAACCTCGTCCAAGGTAGGGTTCACGGTTTTGCTCCACGAAGAAGAGACTGGTGAAGCATAAGCCGCAGCCAGGACAGATCCTATGCCGTTATTTGGAATGGCAGGGGCAGTCTTCTTAAACAAAGCGAGGTTGATGGCTTTGCCAACAGCCTTGCCAAGTCGAGAAAGAACGATAGCACGGAGATTGAGGTTGGTTGAATTGATAGCCTGTGACGTTACTGGAACGTAGACACCGATACGCTCTGACTTAGCAGAGATACTACTGAGGTCAATGCTCTGGTCGGAAAGAGCGACATCTTCGCCTGCAATAGTAGCTGTCACTCCAGCGAGAACAGGCCATACAGGTTGACCGAACACCCCATCCTGCATCGTGAGACCGACCTTGGTGTGAACAAGCTCTGCCTCGAGAGGCTGTACAACCTCTTGGATAACTTTTGGCTGAGCTGGCTCTACATTCGTCGTCATCGTGGTAGCACGCTCCTCGAGTGGGATCTCCATTCGAGTATCAATAGCTCGCATCGCACCTTCAAGGAAGCGCTTAGACGATTCTACATGCTCGCTCGACTTGTCGGGCTCGAGAGCCTTAGAGACGATAGCGTTGAGGCTGCGCTCCTGCATATCCTCGCTAACTCGGACCAGCTCGCGCTCTTCATCTTCGGTCAGCGCACCAGCGTGGCGCTTACCCTGCAGCTCCTTGAATCGAACGTGCAATTCGTGCAGCTGTTCTTGTTCCTTTGTCATAGTTAATTGGTTAAAGGGTTAAAGGTTGGACTTGGTTATGTCAGCCCAGCGAAGAGCGCGCTCAGCCAATGGCGTACGCGCAACTGGCTCGGGAGCTTCCTCGGTGGTCGTTTCTTCTTGTACTTGTGCGGTAGCTGGTTCTACGGTTGGCTCGGGTAGTCCTCGTTCCTCGTTGAGAGCCCTCATAGAGCGCTCCGCTGATGCTGTTGTTGCAGGATATGCAGGCGTGCTCACCACAGACACATCCCCCAGGTAGGAGATATGATCGATATGGCGAAGCCACGTACCGTCGCTGAGTTCCTCCCATCGGGTATCACCCTTTACTACACCGAAGAGGAAGGATGAACCTCTCAGATCACCTCTACGGAGAAGCTCCAGTGTGTCGTTACCCAACTGTGTATTTGGAGCTTCAAATCGATACTCCAGGCCACGATCTGTGATGGTGAGTTGCAGACTTCCGACTCCCTTGGTGCTTCGTGCGAGCAGGTTTGACCTGTTATGCTCATAAAGAGCAAGGACATCTGAGGAACTCAGCAGCTCTTCCGTCACAGCACCCTTATGGATGATCTCACGGAAAGCTCTTTCATCCCACCAGTCGTATAAGACCTCACTCTCTTCCTCGTACACGATGGCAAGCCCCTCGATAGCTCTACCTTCATCACTTTGAAGTGACGGTACAGCAAGTGGGCTTAGGCTACTTCTGATCTCGTGTATTTTATTTTCAGTCATATCCGTATAGGCTTTATATAACGTAGTTATAAGGCGTATTTTGACACCACTTTTCGCTATTCCCCTGTGCTTTTGGTGGGTTCTCCATCTGGGTGCAACTCCTCAATACTCGGACGAGAGGTAATCGGAGCTACATTGCACGTGATAAACAGCTGGTCGCCACCCTCAATAGGCTCTCTATTCTCAAAGATTCGCCCCTCATTGGGAGTCATCACCCCAGCCTCCACGCTACTCTTCACGTACTCTGCACGGGTGCGTAGGTCGGTGGCGAATAGTCGGGAGAGGTCAAAACGTATGCGCTCGGATGCTCGCCTTGATCTTGGGAGTAGCTTCACAGAGAACTCCTGTTCAATCTGCAGGATAAGTGGCTGGAGCGTTTGGTTGAGGAAGTTGATCTGCGAGTTCTCCGCCTCCTTGTAGTTCGTGCTTTGGTCAGCAAACACCATATACGGATGCACCCCGAAGAAGCGACATATATCCAACACGGAATACTTGCGCACTTCGAGAAGCTCGGCATCGGAGTTGCTCATAGAGGACTCTATGAACTGCATGGACCCAGACAAGCGGATAATTCTGCGCCCCTGCGCAATCTCGCTGTTCACTCGGTCTGCCACTCGGTCTGCCACTTCTGTGTCAAGCGCGCCAAGCCCCTGCAACTCATTGCCACCAACGAGGAAACCACTCTTTTGGTTACCCGAGAGCAGTCCGTTATTCGTCTGTTTGTCTGCATTCGCACTAAGCGAGAGCGAAAGAGAAGCGTACGTAATAGTGGACACTCCAGTGTAACCGCCATCGAGGCTGTTGTTCTTTAGGTGGATAATCTCGTCAGCAGAGAACACACCATTGACATTCCACACATAGTCCGAGACGCTGTACGTGTTACTAATCTTGTCGTAGGACACTGTGCCATCGCCAAGCAGGATAATATCCAGCAGTTCACCTCGAGAAGAAAAGCGAGGATATATATAGGCGTTCCCAGAGAGTAGCAGCCGAGCAACTACATTCTTTAGCAGGACGAAGAAGTTCTGCCTACTATTCGCCTGCCCAGCAAATAGGGTGTTGAGCTGAGTGTCCCCTGCATACTTGAAGATGCTCCCCGAGCGCTTTAGGTGCTGGAGCTCGAGCGATGCGATAGTCCCAGAGAGAATATCCACACATCGGTACACGCTGGCAATAGCCATAGCACTATCAGGCGTAGACACAGAAGGGGCGTTGAATTGATTTACGAACTCCTGCACGCTACCTCCAGATGCACACTTATCACCATCAGCGTAGTACGACCGCTTGAAGAAGCGAGTAAAAAATTTGGAAATGGTCATTTATACGATAGTTTTGAAGTGGTTGAACAGCCAAAAGTCCATTAGGCACGTGATAGCTCCGTCAATCTTGCCAGAAGCCACAGCCTTGACAGGCTTGCGGTTTTCGAGTCGGTCCTCGTCTATTACAGCGTTGCCAAAGCAGTATGCCGTGATAGGATTAGGGTCAAACGTGATGCTATCCTGCGATAGGGCCAGCTCAAACGACATCACAGCCGTATTGAACGAGCCATTGGTTTGCGGGATAGCCTCCAGATTTGCCTTGCCCACTTGCGGAGTAGATCGCAAGAGGTTTGTGAACTCGAGAGCCTTATATGGGTCGTAGCCTATTTTCAGTGTAGAGAGGGGCTGTCGGAGAATAGTGTCCACAATGAGGGGGTAATCGATGCTGTCGCCCTTACAGAGCGTCAAATATCCGTCATCCGCCCACCGCTTGTAAAGCTCTCGGTTTACGTGTGTGGCGAGCATACCCTCGGGGAAGAAGTAATATGTGATAGCATGGAACGGGCAGACCTTGGTGCGACCTTCGGGTACACGACTGGGTGTGTAGACAAGGAACGTAAGCGCACTAAAGTCATCACGGACGGACAAGTCCACAGCGCACATTGCACGATAGCCACGCAACGACTCCATCGGCACGTGCATAAACGCCTTCTCAATCGTCTCACGTGGTATCCACATCTCACGTTCGTCACGGGCGAAGATATTAAGGAGCTTGTTGCGGAATGCCTTCATATCCCCTGCCGTGAGCTGGGCTTTCTGATACTCCGCTTCGTAGTACTCGGGGCGCACTGTGACACCTAAGTGTGGCTGTACCTTGTGCCACGTATTAGGGTCGCCTTCCTCGTCATCTACATCGGGCTCAAAAATGTGTGCGAAGATGCTATCATTCTCCACCTCGCCTCGGAGGATAGATTTATAGGCATCCAGCATCTCCGTAAATGGCGTGTCGAGCTTGTCGCTGGCGGTCGTGATTACGAACGTGAGTGGGTTTCGCCTTGCACCCATTGAAGAGGTAAGGACGCTCTTTAGTGCGTCACTCTCCGCCTGTGCGTACTCATCAATGATCACCAGCGAAGCATTCAGACCATCCAATCGGTCTGCCGCAGAGGATAGGCATCGTGCAATCGACATCTTACCAGGCATTCGGTTGAATACTTGTTCACGGTTGATCTTGAAGCGTCTGAGCTGAGGATCAAGCGCACGAAGGATCTTTGAGATCACACCGAAGCACACCTGCGACTGCTGATAACTGTTACTGCCCACGTAGCTCTCTGCGTTAGCATCGCCATACAGAAGGTCATACACCGATAGCGTAGCAATAGAAGTAGTCTTGCTGAACTTACGAGGAACGAAGAGGAGGACATCGCGAACGAGCCTTCTCTCCCCATCATCGTGGTAAAACCAAAAGATATTAGTGAACTGAAATACCTGCACGGGGGTGAGCGCGAAGAACACCATACCCTCGGCAGACGGGAGTCGGATATTTTCGTAGAACGTGATGAAGTGACGCACCTTCTCGTCTCGAAGTACATACTTGTCCACCTTGTGCAGGAAGCGTTCAATAGACAGAAGCTCGTACACGTTGTGCAGGCTTGGATGCTTGATGCACTCGCGTATATACGACGATAGACGCTTGTCGAGCTTGTTGAAGCGTGGGTATGGTATCTTAGCGCTTCGCAGCCGCTCTACGACCCCGCTTTTCAGCGCTGTCGCTTCGCTTTGACTTAGTTGTTTCGTCATATATCTGCTGGAGTATGTGGTTGAGCTTGTCTACCTCGTCACCGCTTGTGAACTTCGCAGTTCGTACGGTCATCTGAAGCTCGGAAAGCTGTGCGCGGAGTTCCTTGGATGCTTCAATAAAGATGGACCATGCAGGATTAGCTCGCTTGCGTGAATCGCCCTCTCGGCTGAATTCCTCTACGACTATGCCGTCAGACATAAGCACCGCATAAGACTCCCGACATACGCCAGCCATCTGCGCTGTGGCCGATATTAGCGGCTCAAACGCTGGGGAGTATGCGCCGAGGGCCTTTAGCCCATCTCTTAGGAAGCATGCGGTTTCTTCTTGCGTCATTTTGCAGAGGGCACTACATAAACCCAGCGAAATGCGCATTTTTGACACCACTTTACCCCCAAAACTTTTTCAGCCCACGCCACAACCCCCATAGGACTTTGAGAACTCGCGCAAAGAAAAGGGAGCGAGGGGTGGTATGCAGGGGGCCTCTCCTTCCATAAAAATCGCCTCCCCCTGGTCTCGCAAAGTTGATTTTTCGGTCGTCGGAAAAATTTCGGAGGAGGGGCGGAAAAAGTGCCTAAAATGTTGGAAAATAGAGCGTTATCGTTTGGTGGTTTCGTTTTTTCTTCGTACCTTTGTAGTACAAAGAAAGGGGGAAACGCCCTCAGACTTTGGAACGGAAACGAACGCAAAAAGCCCCGCGCTCGTTTCACAACGGACGACGGGGCTACCATTTTTTCTTAATCATTACAAAGGTATGGAAACTAATCAGACCAACCAAAAGAGCTATCAAGCATCCGCCTATTTAGGTGGGAGTATCTGCCATGCAAACGACATGGGAGCAAAGCGCAAAGCCCTCTACAAGGAAGCACAAGACTACTCTACAGAAGTGTACGGGTGGTACGATGACATAGAAGAATTTGCCTCTATCTTCGTGGATGATAGAGATCTGGACAAGTTCACAGGAAAGAAGCTAATAGATCTATACCTTGAAGCTCTTATTGGTGAATTTGATACGAGTGCTGAAGTCGTCAAATACTACCAGGATGAATGTGCTGTGTTTGAAGGTGAAGACCCAGAAGAATTAGGCACGCACTTAGAATGGCGTGGAGACATCATCAAGATAGGAGATAAATGGTTTTGGAATATCTGAATCTAAGCAAAAAACTTAACATAGGAAAGACATGGAAACGAAGACTAACAACGTGGTAAAAACAGACCTGTCGATAGTATCGTACTACCTCAAAGAGTACCAGGCATACGAGGAGTACAGACTATCCGAAACGCGCATCATGTCCACTATCGACGACATAGCCACCTACATGATCGAGCAGCACGCAGAAAGCAACGGGCTATCACCCCACGACGTACGAGAAGAAGGCTTACAGTACATCTACGACGCACTAAACAAGGAGTATAAGAGATACAAGTTGGCACGCATCGAAGACCTGCTAACCGCTGTTATTAATGACGACCTTATACATGGCGTGCAAATAGAGGACTTTGGCGGCTGCCATGGCGTAAAAATCACCTATACCAACGAGGCGGCAGCAAAGCTACGAGATCTATACGGTGACGACAACGACGAGTACAGCCTATACGACATTACTATAAGAGCCCTAATGGCGGGTGCTGAAAAGGCCCCAGACGATATAAGCGGTGTGGTCGATGAAGCATGGTCGGTAATTAGTGATAACTTTGACGAGGACGTAGCCAGCCACAAAGAGCCGCTAACCACCGACAAAAGTATACAAGTCGACGATCGAGGAAACATAATCATCAACGAGATTAAGTTTTACATCTCCAAATATAGCGGGGGGCTGGTGGCATACGATAAGGTAGATGTCGTAGATATATACGACGCAAAACGCCTGATTGAAAAACTGCTATACACCTATATCAAGGCCAACCCATATAAAGAGCGCTGGAGCATCACGATAGAGACGACAGATGGTACAGCCGTGGAATGTAGCTGGAGTTGTGCCAGCTACGAGCACAACGATGAGTATATAACGACAGCCGTGGACGGGGAACGCCTGCAAGATCGTAACCAAGCAAGCGACCTATTCCAGGCGTATGAGATCGGTGAAGCTAAATGTACGCTCGCAAACACCAGCAACAAGGAGTTACGAGAAATCGACAAGGAGTGGTTTAACGACCACGTAGTATCCGTTATGGATCGATATCCTGACGAATTCAGCGACGAGGAGCGTAAAAGATTGAACCAAGTGCGACCACTACTAAGCGACTACTAAGATAGGACAACAAAAACGCCCGCCGTCGATAGTGACAGCGGGCGTTTTTGCACCCCTATATAGGGGTGTGGCATAGTCGTAGGCACGTGGTTGCACCGGTGCTAACTACTTTTGCACGTTGTGAGAGCTGGTACACACCAGCGTATATATACAGCGTGGTAGGCTATGCAGCTCTAACGAGGTGGATAGTCACAGCGGGGGTATGCCCCTTATAGACCCTTGACATACTGACGACAGACAAAGAGCTACAGCAATGGGGATAGCTATACCCGTGCAATAGGCGGCCGCCTGCATGTATATGCAAGTAGACCACCACCAGCGCCAAAGTCCAAAGGGTGGTAATACACCTAATGAGATAGCCATATAACTATAGGACGAGATGCACCATAACGGGCGGGCTATGCACCACCGCAAAGGCGGTCACTCCGATAGGTAGGCAGCTGCAAAGGCACTCAATTCAGCCCGCGCGCGCTCCTTAGACGAGCTCAAACTATTAGAGTGTAGTACCCTATGTACCTCTATGTGGCAGGCCTTACACAGCGCTCTAAGGTTGCAGGGGTCAAAGGCTAACGCCTGCATATCAGCGGGGCGGCCTGCAGCGCTTTCCACGGGGCGTATATGGTGCACCTCGGAGGCTGGCGTTGTCCTACCCGCCTGCCCGCAGTCCTCGCAAAGAGGGTGGACAGATAGGTAGGCCATACGTAGACGACGCCACCGCCTTGAGTTCATCAACTTTGTGTACTCCTTAGTCCTGTGCATCTTCATCTTGGAGGTGGTGGCGGGTGGATCTGGAGCGGTCGTAGAAGTGGCAGGCGCATGCATCATCGTGATGATGAGTATCGCCACCGCCCTCGTGATGAGAGTTCGTGTGATGAGACTCGTGATGAGCCAAGTCCGCACGCTTGTGATGAGTGGCTCGTGATTCGTTGAACTTGTCAAGCGCCCAACGCTCGTATGATTCGTAGCTTGTGATTTGCGACGGAGGACACTGCAAGCGCAAGAGCGATTCGTGAAGCAGGTCACGAGGGGCGAGTGAGTCGCCAGTGAGTCGCTCGGCTCGGTCTGCATACTTATCATAGAGCGCTTGATAATGCAGACGGATGAAGCGCTCGTACCACTTCGGAGCATCAGCGTGCGAGGGCGTGGCCTGCTCGCCAACTATTTCCATTTTGGACATACTTGATGCTTGGCCATTGAATAGAGCGAGCAAGACATCCGTCTCCTTGTGCCCATCCTTTCTTCTGCGTCGTCTCCGCCCAAACTCTGGGACTTCCCAGTCCGCAAGAGTCCTGAATGCGTCTTGAATGGTTGTGTCGTCAGGGTCTTTCTCCCTCTGCTCTGCATCTTGGAGCAGGCGTATAGCCATAAAGATAGAAGCCTTAAACAGCTGGTGGTTGCTCTTGAAGCCGAAATGCTTGCGCAGTCTGCTTACCTCTACCGCAGCATCTGGTCCTATCCACGTCGTGATGCGCGGGTACACTTGGTGTTCTTCTTGGGGTGACATATCAGTAGACATATTTCATATAGTATATTAGTGTGTCGTGGTACAGAGCGCAGGCCTGCGGGGTACCACAGAAAAGTTCATTTAGAATTCCGAGGAACTTCTTATAAAATAAAACCGACCCCCCCTTAAATGCAAGGGAGGGCGGTCTTATTGGTTACCTACCGCCTACGAGGTGGAGGTGTAGGTCGATTAGGATTATCCCAGTAGCGAGGAGAGGAGGTATCGTATCTCTCACCGCTGAATCTATCTCCATCAAGGACCTCGGGAGAGAGAGAGTCGCTGCTAATCACTGCGGGCTTGCGAACTTGGTGGTATGTGCCACGTTCAGTCCCCTGCTGAATATCGATCTCTCGGGAAACTGCAAGCCACTCCATACCTGCGTAGCGTCTTAGCGTTGTTCGGTGGTGGTATGCAAACGTACCAGTCAGCTCGTAGCCACGCTCGGGGAGTGAGCCGTATATCGCACCGAAGCACTCCGCTCGGAAGCCAGCGAGGGTATTCTGCGTATATCCACTCTTCTTGTCTACCGCACCACGCTCACTCAAAGGCTTACCGTCCTTTGTGTGCACGATAGACGGAGACACAGACACGATACCATCGCCAGCAGACAGATGAAGCTCTGCCTCTGCACCCTCCCCAGTGGAAGAGGTGAATACAAAGCGCTCGCGTCTATCCTTAGACAGCTCCTCGCCTCGTCTGCCAATGGCATCAGAAAGCCACAGAGAGGGCGCTTGGCACACAATGGCACTGGGGACGCTCCACAGCTTCCACTCTCGGAATTTCTCAAGCGTCTCTCCGTTTCGCTTATAGAAGCTCACATTAGAGAACACTTCAAGCTCGAGAGTGTTATACCCTTCTGGAGGGAGCGGAATATACAGTCCCTCCCCGATAATATCCTCCTCGCTAAATCTTGGATGATTCCACGAAGTCCCCCACGACAGCTTGTTATCTCCACCGCCATAGGTAAGATGAGGGGTGTAGTTGGGATGAGGTACGGAGTTACTCCACCCTAACTGCCGAATGCGACGTACGTAGACAGAGTCATTGCGCTGCACGTCTAAGTCGTAGAGATACTTCACACCCTTATCGCCTCGGGCGGTAAGTCGGAAGTACAAGCGCACTTCCTCGAACTGGTCCGTGAACTTCTTAAACTCTTGGATGCAGTTTTTCGCACGCTCTCTGTCGGCCTTGCCCTCGGAATAAGTGTACCCCCTTCCGACAGACGGAACACTAAATGCAACTCGCTCCTGCGTCTTCTCCGATATACCTTGGTATATATCTGGAGACATAGACAGCAACAGCGGAACATCGAGGCGAAGCCCATACCGCCCGTCATTAGGGACATTTGGAACTACCATACGCCACGGAGCTGCCACCCTTAGCGGGTTGGAGGGAATATCCGTTGATGCGTTCATCTGGTCTCGATACCACTTGAGCATAGAGATATAGTTTGATAGCTCCGTCTCCTTTATCAGCGCCTCATTGGCGAATGAATGCGGGAACTGGTAGATAAACCGACTTGAGTCTAACAAGTTGGCGGAAAGCGTGAGCGGGGTGGCCTGCCCACTCTCATCTACCGCACGAAGTGACAGGTTGTAATGTGGGGACGCAGGTCTTATGCTATTGATAGTGTCGCCAACCAAGAAGAGGGTTTTATCGAGGTAGGCCTGATTTGCGATGCCTGGGGCGAAGCCGTGGATAGACTTCGTATTCCACACAATGGCAAACAGATTTCTATCCTCACCAGTGGTAATCTCCTCCGTCTGAACAATGGCCTGCGACCACTTGCCCGCCACGTTGTGGTCCGTCCTATACCTCCACGCAGGGAGATTCATAGAGACAACATCTGCACGAGGCACTAAGCTCCAATCGGAAGCGGTAATCAATGCAGGGACATCAAAGGCTCTCGCCACAGAGTTAAGATGCGTCTTGGTGACGATAGTGATATTGCCAACCGCTGGAAGAGCCGAGAACTCTGCATCATTCCCCTTTACCTCCATATTGTGTGTGGAGTAGTCAAGAAACTCGTCCCACCCGTTAATGTGGTAATCGGCAAGGCCTTCATTCCCCGCCAACGTAGAAACATCGGTGACAGCAAGAGTACCATCACCCTGCTCGACTCGCATACTCAAAGAGCCAAGGACGCGCTCGAGAGCCTCAAGGGCGGTAATCGGCTTATCTTGACTACCCACAAAAGGAGATACATCTACGAATAGGTCGCTCCCAGAACTCTTAGAGAAGTGCTCTGCGATAAACTGGATATTGTACCTCGCCACCTCCATAAAGTCGTGGAAGGAGTCCGACTTATGAACCACCTTATCCCACTCGCCAAGACCGAGGGCAACAAGGTACGACACGAAGTCCTCTACGGATATACGAGGCTTGGACACGAAGTCCATATCAAGACCACCCTCCATTAAGTTCACCCTCGACAAACGCCCGAAGTCGTTAGCCTCAAAGCTGACGAGGTAGCCCGTATCTTGGTTGGCTGGCTCTTTGTAGCTCTCTGGGTCAAGAACTCCACGCCAGTATCCTTTAGTCCATTCGTTAGACATAGGGTCGTACAAGCTCGGGATCTTCATCAGCTCTTCATCTGTTATACTCGACTTGCCCTCGAGGTAGAACAGAACTACGGATACAGATCCATCGGGGGCCTGCATCAGGTGGCGATACCGCTGGTCCGCCCTCTCCTCCAAGAGAGAGAATGCCAGCCTACCCTTGACTACTGGGGAGAGCGCATCCTCGCTCTCCGTCGTCAGCGTCACCGCAGGCACGCCAAGACGCACCTCCTTTACCTTTGGGTAGCTCTTCGTTTCCTCCGTATCTGGGTAGGCAATGAGGAGCGCCCACATATCTCCCGATACATCCTTGAACGGAGCTACGTAGTGTTTGAATGTCGTGTTACTCATATCCTTTCTGATTAAAGACCGTGGTGATAAGTGACTGGCTTTTTCCAGCATGGTTGCCAATGCCACACGCAGGCCGCCTGCCAACGAAGAGGGCTTGTCGGTAGACTTTCGGAAGAACGAGCCCCGGCAAAAAAAAAATTAAGCCGAGGACGAGGCCTGCGACGGCGATGATTAGTACAGCGCTCATAGCCTATCTGATTACGTTTACCACATCCAGCAGGCGCACCGAGGTGACCACGTTCTCCCAGCTGTCGGAGATAGTGTTGCAGGCATCCATTGCGGTGAGCTCTTTGATGAGGACCCTGCGAGCAGTAGCCCTGCCCTTGCCGTCTGTAAGCCCCACGAGGTAGTAGTGGTAGCTCTCTCCGTCTACGTCAAGCCCGATAGCCTCGGACACTCCGAGAGGCTTGAGGCTCTTTATCTCTACTGCATCAGAGGCGAAGCTGGCGAGGTGGTCTAACACCTTTGCCTCTGCTTCTGTGTAGGAGAGTGCGTCTACAAGGTAGGTCTCGGTGACCTTCTTGTCATCTAAGTTGCTATATGCAACCCGTGCGAGGAATAGTTCCATATTGTTAGTGTATTTACGTTAGTTGTCTGTACTGCAGGCCTGCAGGTCGTAGCCTTGGGCGATTTCTTCGATGATCTCCATAGCCAGATACCAGTTACGACACATAAGACCTTCGGAGATGAGGCGAGAGAAACGCTTAGCCGTGTAGGCTGGCAGGCTGTTCATCGAGACGAATACAGCGATGCGAGCCGTCTGCGCCTTGGTAGGCAGTCGCACTCGCCCATAGCCGTAGCTCATAGCCAGATGGCAGTAGTGCAGTGCCTTGTCTAAGTCCTCACTACCTCCCTTCTTGTGGTGGCGAGCCACGTATTTGACTACGTTCCCCTGAAAAAAGTCCAAGCCTAATAGGCCTATTAGTTCTATTGGCTGGAAGCGCATATCCTTGTAGTGGCTTCCTCCTACTTGTGTATCAAGTACGTTCATATAGTTAGTTTCTTGAGCTTTATTTCGAAGTTCAGTTGCCCCCAGCCTCCGTTAGCTTCGATCTTCTCGACCTCTCTATCGCTAAGGCTGGCAAGTCTGTCATTGTCACTGCTTTCTACTCCAAAAGAGCCGTACCTTGCGACTTCGTTACCTCTGTATGTGCCGTCTCCATCCTCTTTCACTCTGATTCGTCCAGACTCATCTCTATCAAGGTCGCCTATCCATTTTATCGCCTCTGAGAGCGTCAAGCCTTCGGGGATACCTTCTACCTTATACCAGTATGAAGCATCTCCGAGCATTCCTGTTGTTGCTGTTAGCCACATATCGTCATAGTCGTTAGTCCTTAATGCCGAGCAGCCGGCAGGCGAAGAGGAGGCGGTGGTCTTCGGCTTTTCCCTTGAGTACCTCGAGTGGGATGATATAGCCTGTGGATCTGGCAAGTTCGTAGCTCCCAAACTCCCACCTCCCGTGTACGCTAACGTCGACGCTACAGGAGCTATTCGCCTTGTTTACGTCTATCTGGAAGTCGATGCGGAGTGCGTCGTACGCATCTTCGTCTCCATCTTCACCATCTATCAGCGTCACTCTTGAGTGTAAGCCGTAGACAGGCCTGCCATCGTCTTCCTTCCACTCCAGCGGGCATTTAGCCAGCTGGGCTTTTACTTCTTCGCGTGTCATTTCTTGTTGTTTATGAACATACTACGTACTTTCTCCACTTGGTATATTCGGGCTTCAACTTTAGCGTCCTCAAGTGTATCGCAATACTCCCTGAACCCATCCGTGAACCCGTCATCTGTCGAACTGAACACGACAAAACCATTCCCATCCTTTCGGATGAAGATCTTGTACTTTAGCCCTACTTCCGCTATTAGGAGGTCGTCATCGTCTTTCCACCATTGAATAGGGCGTAACTCGTCAGCTATCTTCTGCCTTCTCATGTCATTTCTATTCGATATTAAAGTGTGATTGCATCCATTCATTTTATTCGTTGTAGAGTGCGCCCTACCGTCCCAGGCGCGTGAAGGTCTCGCGTGCGGTCTCCCGCCAGCAGGGCGCACTCGTGGTTAGTTGCGTTGGTTGCATTCGCTACTGAGCTTGTCGATGGCTTCTTCCGCCTCCTTCCATTCGCCACCGAAGACGTAGGTAAATACACTCTGTACGGCGTCGCTTAGTGGCACTTCCTTTGCTATCAGACGTAGTTCTTTGAGCAGCTCGGTGTAGTCCTTCGGATCGGGCTCAAAGCCAATGGTTTTAGCTTCACGACACGCCACCCATATCGCCCCAGACTTCCCCAGACTTCTGTATTGTGCATATTCCACTATTCTCTGAATGGCATTACCTCGGAAGAAGTCGATACGATAGGTGGAAAGCAGATTGTCACACCACGCCCTCAGCACCTCTTTTTGTTTTTGTGTCATAACTTTATTGCAGTTTAGATGAATTTGCACGGAGGGCGGACAGCTCACCCTCGAGGGTAGATACCTTCTTGGAGAGCCGTTCTATCTCCGCAGTCTTTGTCGTGCGCTGAAAGTCAGCTTCTCGCTCCGCGTCCCTTCGTGCACTTATCTCTTTTCTTAGATCGTCCATCAGCATCCCTTCTTTCTCTCTGTAGTGGTCTCGATAATGGAGTATAACATCCTTCGACATTTTCGTAGCGAGAGGAACGGCAACTCCCAAGACTACGATTAAGTAGGGGACGAAGAACGAGAGGAAGTCCACAGTCAGATTATCCATTGTTAGTCTTGATTATCTCGGTTGAACATTGAGTATATCTGCTCGACTATCCACGCTCTCCCTTCTGCCTTAGCTTCTTTGAGGGTGGGGAGGACCATATCGAGATTACTTTTCAAGCGTTCCGATACAGAGTAGACGCACCAGCCACCTCCAGCTGAGTACTTGCAGATATGTATCCGCCAAGCATTCACCATTGTCCACCATTCGTCGTCGCCAGCCTTGCACCATACAAGCGGTCGCAGGCTTCTGTCGATGAGTTTGCGGGAGATAGCCTCGGTAGGATATGGGGATTTTTCCCTCAGCTCCGCTCGCATTGCTTTGTATATGTTGATGCACAACCGATTGGTCTTGGCGAGCTTCCTTGTGCATCGTTTAAGCTCGTCTATCTCCTCGTCCTTGGATGCCAGCTCCTTGGCGAGCTTCTCCTTTTCTTGGAACAGCGAGTAGTTGTGCTTCGTGAGGCTCTCCCGCAGGTCTTCCTTGGACTCTTGGACTACGTCCACCTTACACTCTAAATCCACACAACGGAAGTAGAAGAACGCGCACAACACGGTTGAGATAACGTAGATCACTAAGAGGGTGGTGGTAAATGCTTCGATCGTCATAGTCATTTCTATATCGGTTGTTATAACATCTTGCTGTAAAGTCCACCGCCCAGATTGACGTAGCCCTTAAGTCCCATTACCTCACTATGCACGCCGTCGAGGATTTGGTACACCCCCTTACTCCCTGGACTTAGATAGGCTTCAACAAGCTCATCCCAGCGGTCAATGATTGGCTTGTAGTACGGAAATGCTTCAACGACCATTTGAAGCTCATCTTTCGTGACCTCTCCATACTTCACAAGGTCGTAGCACCTTGAAAAGTCATCAGAATCATACGGCACGTCAAAGCCAGCGTAACAACTATCCCCGTCGCGTGCAACGCCCATCAAGGCGCACCACATAGTTCTTGATGACACGCCAACGTGGCGCGTGCCTATCCACTCCAGCATCTTAGTCTTGTTCATACTCGTTTTATGTGCTTTGAGCTATATCTGCTTAGTATTTCTTCCCGTGCAGTGCTGGGCGGGTTGCGTTGTACTTGAGCTTCAGCTCTATGTGAGCCATAAGATCGATACCGATGGAGCTGGCGTAGGTCACTATCAGCAAGACCGCCCGACGGATGATAGAGTTGTCAGCCCAAGCAGTATCGAATAGTATACACTTGGCTTTGTAGACAGCCTTCGTGAGAGGACACTCGGCGAGGTATTCCGCTGTCGGTGAATACTCGTCCTCCAGTCGTTTGTCTTGCAGTCTTGGCTTCTCCTCGAGCAGTCGCCCATAGAGGTCTGCGAGGCGTATCACAGTGTCGGCCAGCTCATCCTCAACGGCGTCCTTAACATGGAGCAGGAATGCTTGTGCGTATGCTGCGCCCTCAAGCCCCCGAAGCTCCTCTATCCGCTCGGGGGTGAGCTTAGCCCACCTCCCGATGCGATCGGCTTCCACAGCCTCGGAAAGTTCGCCATCAGCGAGGACGAAGTAATGCGACCTCAGGTGTGGCTCATCCCAAAAGCCTTTAGCTACCGCCCGCTCGTGGCAGAAGCGTGAGAAGTCAGCGAATGCACTAAAGTGCGGTACGATAGATGTAGTTGCGTTCATATTCGTTGCTATTTGATGATGTGTGATAAAATGTGTTTGATGACCTCCACAGTCCACCCGTTGCCGAGCATCTTGTAGGCTTGTGTGTCTGAACATACCCACTTGTACCAGTCGGGGATTGTTTGCAGTCGTGCGCACTCGGTGGGAGTGAGTCTACGGAGCATACAGCCTATTTTAGCCACGGGCTGTCCGCTGCCGTCGTTCCTCGCTCTTGCGGGAATGCACGGGGCTTTGCCTCCAGCTGTCGGGCGGAAGCCCTGACCATCCTTGTGCGTTCGCCAAGTGCCAGGAGTAATTAGCAGATTATCCTTCGTGACGCTCGTCAGGCTGTTGCTCTTGTTATCCTTCCGAAGTTCGATCTGTTGCTCGTTATTGTCCCCTCGCCCACGCATGGCACATGCCATATTATTAAAGCTCCAACTATTGGAGGTCAATGTTGGCGATTTGTCGGGGATAACTCTCGACTTTAAGTATCCACGCCCACGTTGAAAGATGCCTATATACAAGATGTCCATATCGGAGTGATTTCCTCCGCTATGCCCTCCAGCTGTTAGGCAAGAGGCCTTGTCTTGATTAGCCTTTGGCTTTAGCTTCTTGTCGAGCTTGACTACGTCTGACGCCTTCCCGCCCTGCGCAGTGGCAATGCTTTCAAGAGCATCCTCGTTGAGAGAGAGATTGCGCATATAGTATTTCTCGTCTACTTCATCGTCGAGGATGTCCCCGATGTAGATCCCTCGGTCGGTAGGCTGGGGAATATCTGTGAGCAACTCACTCCATATCCCCTCGCTCTTCGTCCGTATATTACTCCAGTATAGGCGCACTCTATTCTGTGCAGACACAAGGGCGGAGTTAATCACAACGGGTCTAATGCCAAGGCTTTCGTTTATCCTCAGCTCGTCTGATGGACGCATCCGCACATTCTCAAGGAGGTACTTTGCGTTGGTGTTGAGCTTTTGCACG
>ERZ773018.135-NODE-135-length-50529-cov-26.930182_pt1 | contig 50529 bp, 43 predicted proteins | sample MGYA00580840_ERZ773018 | MGnify/ENA primary metagenome ERZ773018 (study PRJEB29015, sample SAMEA2738125) | human oral metagenome | biome: human oral; feature: human-associated habitat; material: saliva | place: China | collected 2256 ... | reverse complement strand
AAAAACAACGTTTCTTGGATCAATTGAAAGAACGTGAAGCTGGCGATGATGAAGCACATCGTATGGATGAAGATTTTGTCAATGCTCTTGAATACGGTTTACCGCCAACAGCTGGTTTAGGTATTGGTATTGACCGTCTTGTTATGTTCTTAACAGACTCTGCATCTATCCGCGATGTATTGTTATTCCCATTGATGAAACCAGAAGTATCTTCCGTACAAAATTCTGAAAATATTGAAGAATAATATATGATGTAAGTAGTACAACCGAAAACGATGAATTCGTATTTTAGTTAAGACTCATGCAAAATATTAAAACCAAGAGTAATTAAGCTTATACATGTTTAATAACTCTTGGTTTTTTGTTTTGAATGCTATTTAATAACACTATTGTATCCGATTTCATAGTAAAAAGTATTACTGACTATGGAAAAGTATATTTATAACGTATGTTCATCTATATATTGATAATTTTTATCGTTTAAAAATAAAGAAAGCACATATGATTTAATTATATATTCATTTTGATGATAACTCATAAATCAAATGCTCTAACTCGTACACATGTGCAAGAAAACTTTATAACTACGATTGTTAATTTAGGAGGAACACATCATGAAGCATATGAAGGTAGCTTTTTCTCATAAAGTACAATTTTACTTTGGTTCTTTATTAGGACGTGATAGTGTTGATATAAGTAAAACTGATTTTACTGATATAGCTGCTATTGTCATTAGTGAATCAGATATAGCTGTATTAGATAATGAAATAGTGAAATCTTTTGACATTCCTGTTTTCCTAGTTGTTTTTGATAAAAACGTTGATATAGATCAATTTATGGGTAAGGTGGAACGTATCATTGATGTTTCAAGCACAAACTTTGAATTATATAAACGTCAAATTGAAGCTGCAGCAGAAAGATATGAAACATCTATATTGCCACCATTCTTTAGAGCTTTAGCAAATTATATGGAAGCTGGTAATTCTCAATTTGATTGCCCAGGCCATCAAGGTGGACAATTCTTCTGTAAACATCCTGCGGGTCGTGCATTTTACGATTTTTATGGAGAAAATGTATTCCGCTCTGATCTTTGTAATGCTGACGTGAAATTAGGCGATCTCTTAATCCATGAAGGATCTGCTTGTGAAGCACAACAACATGCCGCACAAGTATATAATGCAGATAAAACGTATTTCGTGTTGAATGGTACGTCTTCATCAAACAAGGTCGTTCTAAATGCATTATTAACACCGGGCGATATCGTGTTATATGATCGTAACAACCATAAATCTATCTGCCATGGTGCACTAGTTATGTCTGGTGCAACACCTGTATATCTCGAAACAGCTCGTAACCCATTCGGTTCTATCGGTGGTATTTTGGAACATTGTTTTGACGAAAAATACATTCGTGATTTACTCGCTGAAAAAGATCCAGAAAAAGCGAAAGCAGAACGTCCTATTCGCTTGGCTGTTATACAATTGGGAACATATGATGGCACTATCTACAATGCTCGTCAAGTTATTGATAAGATTGGTCATCTTTGTGATTATATTTTCTTTGACTCTGCATGGGTTGGCTATGAACAGTTTATTCCTATGATGAAAGATTGTAGTCCATTACTATTAGATCTTGGTCCAAATGATCCTGGCATCTTGGTAACTCAATCTGTTCATAAACAACAAGCCGGTTTTTCTCAAACATCTCAAATTCATAAAAAAGATAAACATATTAAAGGACAAGATCGCTACGTAAATCATAAACGTCTTAATAACTCTTTTATGATGCATGCTTCTACCTCCCCATTCTATCCTTTATTTGCTGCTCTAGATGTGAATGCTAAAATCCATGAAGGCGATGCAGGTAAAAAATTATGGGTAGATTGTGTAGAAACAGTTATTGATGCACGTAAAAAAGTATTGAAACACTGTAAATACCTACGTCCATTAGTGCCACCTATTGTACATGGTAAAAAATGGGAAAATGGAGACACTAAAGCTATGGCGCAAGATGTGGCTTACTTCGCATTTGAACCAGATGCTAACTGGCATTCTTTCAAAGGTTATGGCGAAGGTCAATATTTTATCGATCCTTGTAAATTCCAATTAATTACACCAGGGATTAATGTAGAGACTGGGGAATATGAGGAGTTCGGTATACCTGCTAATATCTTAGCAAATTATTTGCGTGAAAATAGAATCATTCCTGAAAAATGTGACTTAAATACAATCTTATTCTTAATGACACCAGCTGAATCTAAAACTAAGATGGATGATCTTGTAGCACAACTTATTTGTTTTGAACAATTGATCGAGGCAGATGCTCCTATGCAAGATGTATTACCTTCCATTTACTATGGTAATTTTGAGAAATATAAAGGGTACCATATTCGCCAATTATGCCAAGAAATGCATGATTTCTACAAAGATAGAAATGTTAGTACATTGCAACAACGCTTGTTCTTACATGATTACTTCCCAGAATATGTAATGAATCCTCAAGAAGCAAATTTTGAATTCCAACGTGGTAAAGCTGAACTTGTACCATTAACAGAAGCTGAAGGTCGTGTTGCTCTTGAAGGTGCACTCCCATATCCACCAGGAGTATTGTGCGTACAACCTGGTGAACGTTGGTCCAAAACTGCATGTGACTATTTCCTAGCACTAGAAGAAGGTATCAATAAATTGCCTGGATTTGCACCAGAAATTCAAGGTGTATATATTACTGAACAACCTGATGGATTGAAAAAAGCATATGGGTATGTATTGAAAAAAGAATTTGAAAAATAATTCAGATAAGAGCGAGTTGTTGCTAGAATTATATGGCTTCGTATCTGATCGCTTTGATTTAGAACATAATATTGGGAAATAGCATAATTAAATCATTATCATAAGAGGTTCAACTAGATTACCTCCGATGAATAGCCCTCAACCATTAGTCTTATATAAGATTAATGGTTGAGGGCTTCTTTCTATGATTTTAAAAATATTCCTTATTAGAGTATAATAAAATAATATAGGTATATAAGGGGGTAATTATGGATATATTAGCTGCAAGGCGTTCAATAGAGCAACGATTATTAAAGCAATCCGTTGCATTAATGTTGTTGGTGGCCATTAGTGGTACTATTATGGGCGTAATTACTGGTTCTAGTGCCGTTCTATTAGATGGTATATTCTCATTTATCGATGTAATTATTAAAATAATGATGCTTATGACAGCAAAGTTGGTAGCGCGTGAAACTAGTAAGCGTTTTCAATTTGGGTATTGGCAATTTGAGCCTCTCGTACTCGTTGTTGAAGGTTTCTTTATACTACTAATCGTATTATACGCATTGATTAGTGGTATAGGAGATTTACTCAATGGCGGTCGCCATGTTGATTTTGGCATTGCCATTTATTATGCTATTTTCTTTACTATAGCTGATACAGCTTATTATTTTTACGTACATCGTATTAATAAAAGCTTACAATCAAATTTAATCAAGTTTGATAATGTTAGTTGGTCCGTTGATGCATGGCTAGAGGCGGCTATTCTCATCAGTTTTGTGGTTGCCCTTTTGTTAGAGGATACAGCGTATAGCTATTGGGCTGTTTATATTGACCCTATCGTTTTAATCGTATTAGCATTGCAAATGATTCCGTCAGTTATTAAGATTCTTGTACCTTCTACAAAACAAGTTTTGGGTTGGGCCCCATCATCATTGCATGATGAAGTGCAAGAGATTATGGATCGATTCATGGAAAAATATTCATTTAAAGATTATGTAACTAGTGTGCAAGCTTATGGTAACTCACGTATTATTGAAATCGATATTTTGGTACCAAAGAATTTTCCTTACCAAACAATTGCAGAACTAGATGCAATTCGAAACGAAATTGATGGAGAGCTAGGCGGTAATCCTACAGAAAAATGGGTGACTATTTCCTTTACAGGTACTCGTAAATGGATGGCTAAAGATTATCTTATCGATGAAGAAGATGATGATTAATACTATATTTTATGGTATACTTAGATGTATTAAAATACTAAATTGTACGACATGATAAAAGAGGCTGATACTATGTTAGATTTAAAATTTGTCCGAGAAAATCTCGAGCTAGTAAAACAAAATTTAGACAACCGTCATACAAAAGGTGATATTGATACTTTTGTAGATGTATATGATGAACGCAAACAATTAATTCAACAAGTAGAAGAATTAAAGGCATTGCGTAACTCTGTAACAGAAGAAATCAGCCAATTAAAACGCAACAAAGAAAATGCAGATGATAAAATTGCTGAAATGAAACGCGTTGGCGATGAAATTTCTGAGTTGGATGACCGCATTCGTGAAGTAGAGGAATCTTTGCGTAATGTAGCGTTGATGTTACCGAATATGTGTGACGCATCTGTTCCTGTTGGTGCTGATGAAGATGAAAACGTAGAACAACGCAAATGGGGCGAACCACGTCAATTTGATTTTGAACCAAAAGCACATTGGGATATTGGTGAAGAATTAGATATTCTTGACTTTAATCGGGCTGTAAAAATGTCTGGGGCACGCTTTACCGTATATAAAGGCCTAGGTGCGCGCTTAGAACGTGCTCTTATTAATTTTATGGTTGACCTCCATGTTGATAAACAAGGTTACACAGAAATGATGACTCCCTATATGGTTACTCGTGAAACTTTGACAGGTACAGGTCAATTGCCTAAATTTGCTGAAGATATGTATCATGTTGAGGATACAGAGTACTTCTTGATTCCGACAGCAGAGGTTACATTGACAAACTACCATAGTGGTGAAATCTTAAGTGAAGACGAATTGCCAAAATATTACACAGCATTTACAGCATGTTTCCGTGCAGAAGCTGGCTCTGCAGGCCGTGATACACGTGGCTTAATTCGCCAACACCAATTTAACAAGGTTGAAATGGTTAAACTTTCAAAACCAGAGGATTCCTTTAATGAATTGGAAACATTAACTGATAATGCAGAAGAGGTATTACGTCTATTAGAATTGCCATTCCGCGTTATTACATTGTGTACAGGCGATATGGGCTTTGGTTCTGCTAAAACGTATGACGTTGAGGTATGGATGCCTGCACAAAATAAATATAGAGAAATTTCTTCTTGTTCCAATATGACGGACTTCCAAGCTCGTCGTGCAAATATTAAATTCCGTCGTGGACCTAAAGGTAAACCTGAATTTGTTCATACATTGAATGGTTCTGGCCTTGCAGTAGGTCGTACCGTAGCAGCAATTTTGGAAAATAATCAACAACCAGATGGTTCCGTTGTGATTCCTAAGGTGTTGGTTCCATACATGGGCGGCGTAGAAAAAATTACGCCTGCCAAATAAGGAGGTTTCATGAAATTCTTTATAGATACAGCCGAATTTAGTGAAATTAAAGATGCGTACTCTTATGGCTTTATCGACGGGGTAACGACAAACCCATCCCTAATTGTGAAAGCTAAACGTGATTTAAAACAAGTAATCAAGGAAATTGCAGAGCTAGTAGAAGGGCCTGTTAGTGCAGAGGTCATTGCTAGCGATGCACCGGGTATGATTGAAGAAGCACATGAGCTTGTAAAACTGGGAGCTAATGTGGTTGTTAAAATTCCAATGACTCCAGAAGGCTTAAAAGCCGTTGCAGTGCTTTCAAAAGAAGGAATTAAGACAAATGTAACATTGATTTTCTCTGCTAATCAAGCATTATTAGCGGCTCGCGCTGGTGCTACATATGTGAGTCCTTTTGTTGGACGTATTGACGATATTAGCATGGATGGATTGACATTAATTCAAGACATTGCGGATATCTTTGCTATTCACGGTATTAATACTGAAATTATCGCTGCTAGCGTACGTACACCATTGCATATTTTACAATGTGCGAAAGCTGGTGCCCATATTGCAACAGTGCCATATAAAGTGTTGTTACAAGCTATGAAACATCCATTGACCGATGCAGGTTTAGAAAAATTCATGGCTGATTGGAAACAAGCTAATCAATAAGTAATATAAACATCTTTTTAAGGAGGCCCTAAAATGGATCGTACTTTATCTTTAGAATTTGCTCGTGTAGTCGAAGCAGCTGCACTTCGTAGTGGTCGTTTATTAGGTCGTGGACAAAAAGACGAAGCCGATGGTTTAGCCGTTGATGCAATGCGTCAAGCTTTTGATTCTGTTCGTATTTCTGGTACTGTTGTTATCGGTGAGGGCGAAATCGATGAAGCTCCTATGTTATATATTGGTGAACATGTTGGCGCTGGCGGTCCGGAAGTAGATATTGCAGTAGATCCAATTGAAGGTACTAATTTGATTGCTAAAGGTCAAAATGGTGCTATTGCTGTTATGGCTATCGCTGAAAAGGGTGGCTTGTTACATGCACCAGACATGTACATGGAAAAGATTTGTGTAGGTCCTCGCGGTGCTGGCGCTATTGATATTACCAAGTCGTTGACTGAAAATATTAAAAATGTAGCTGCAAAAATGGACCGTAAGGTTGAAGAAATCAACTTGGTTATGCTTGATCGCGAACGCCATTATGGTTTGATGCAAGAAGCTCGTGATTTAGGTGCTCGTATCATGCTTATTTCTGATGGTGATGTGAATCCAGCTATGGAATGTTGTATTGAAGGTTCTGGTGTACACATGGTTGTTGGTACTGGCGGTGCACCAGAAGGTGTATTGGCGGCTGCAGCACTTAAATGTGTAGGCGGCGATATGCAAGCTCGCTTGAAACCAGAAACTGATGAAGAAATTCGTCGTTGCCATGAAATGGGTATTGCTGATGTAAATCAAGTATTGACATTAGATGATCTAGTAAAAAGTGATGATGTAATTTTTGCAGCGACTGCCATTACGCGCGGTAACTTGTTAAATCCAATTCAATACTTCCCAGGTGGTGCTCGCACTCATACTATTGTGATGCGCTCCAAAACGGGGACTGTACGTTTCCTTGATACGATTCATATGGATGATAAATTAAAAACATTAAAAGCTCGTTAATTCTATTACTTTTACTAGTAGAGTAACTTAGAACCCCTAAGACTATATTGATAATCTTAGGGGTTTTTACTTGATGAGAAAGCCTAAAAAATAGTATAATAATCGTTAGTATATAATAGTGTGACGAATAGGGTTGTGAATTGTTACAACCTTTCTAATATAGGATATGTAGGAGGAATTCTTTTGGAAAAGCTCGTTATTCAAGGCGGTAATCAGCTGAATGGTCGCGTGCGTGTTAGTAGTGCGAAAAATGCGGTATTGCCTATTATTGCAGCTACTTTATTGGCATCAACACCAAGTAAATTATTGGAAATTCCAAATTTAGAAGATGTTGGCACGATTTCTCAAGTAATTGAATCATTGGGGGTTAAGATTACTCGGAACGAAGCTGATGATGAAATTATCTTCGATGCCTCTATGTTGACAGCTACAGAAGCACCTTACGAATTAGTTCGTAAAATGAGAGCTTCTTTTCTTGTGATGGGACCATTATTGGCGCGTAAAGGCGAAGCTAAAATATCCATGCCTGGTGGTTGTGCTATTGGTGCACGTCCTATCGATCTTCATTTGAAAGCATTTGAAGCATTGGGTGCAAAAATTGAAATTACTGAAGACTATGTATATGCTCATGCTCCAGAAGGCCTTACAGGCACTCAAATTTACTTAGACTTTCCAAGTGTAGGCGCTACGGAAAACGTAATTATGGCTGCCTCTATGGCAAAGGGGAAAACCGTTATTGAAAATGCTGCAGAAGAACCAGAAATCGTTGATTTAGCAACATTCTTAAATGCGATGGGCGCTAATATTCGCGGTGCAGGTACTAATGTAATTCGCATTGAAGGGGTAGAATCCTTGCATGGAGCTATTCATACTGTTATTCCAGACCGTATTGAAGCTGGTACGTATTTAATTGCAGCGGCTATGGCTGGTGGTGATGTATTTGTAGAAAACGCATTGCCTGAACATTTAAAACCAGTGGTTGCTAAGCTAAAAGAAGCAGGCGTTACTGTTGAGGAAGATATTGAAGGTATTCGTGTTATCAGTACCGGTAAAGGATTAAAAGCGGTGGATATTAAAACATTGCCATATCCTGGATTCCCTACAGATATGCAAGCTCAATTCATGGCGTTTACTACAATTGCAGAAGGCACAAGTACTGTGACTGAAACAGTGTTTGAAAACCGTTTTATGCATGTTGCTGAGTTACGCAAGATGGGGGCTCATATCGATATTGATAATCGACAAGCTATCGTTGAAGGTATGCCATCATTGCATGGTGCCGTTGTAAATGCTACAGATTTACGTGCAGGGGCTGCGTTGGTTTGTGCAGGTCTTGCAGCAGAAGGTACAACAGAAATAGGCCGTTTGCATCATATTGACCGCGGTTACGATGATTTAGTGGGTAAATTGAAAAGGTTAGGTGCCGATATTGTTCGGGTTAACGAATAAGAACAAAAGGCCAAAACTGAATACGAAGAAACGAAGCCGGCGAAAACAAGTGCCGGCTTTGCGTCGCAATCAAGAGAATGATACGAATGGTAAGAACGAAACTATTGTAGAGCGTACCTCTCGTGCGGCCATGGTGAAGGTAACCGAAATACGTCGTAAGGAACGTCGTCAAAAGCGGACTAAACCTATTGCGAAAACAACGCCAGCCATGACGTTAAAACGTATTGTTTCGCCTAAAAATATGGGCTCCACAGTATCTAAATTTGGTCGATCCCTTACCTTTGATTTAGGCATCGATTTAGGGACAGCTAATGTACTTATCTATGTTAAAGGAAAAGGACTAGTTTTAGATGAACCTTCTTGTGTGGCTAAAGATACGCGCACCGGTGATGTGTTGGCCGTAGGAGAAAATGCTCAGCGTATGATTGGTAGAACACCGACTGGGATTGAAGTGATACGACCGGTTCAAGCGGGGGTTATTGCAGATTACGATATGACGGAATTTATGTTAAAGTATTTTATCCGTTCCGTAGTTCCAGCATCACGGCTTATGAAAACACGTATCGTTGTTTGTGTGCCATCGGGAATTACGCCTGTTGAAAAACGAGCGATTTTAGAGGCTCTTTTACGCACCGGCGCTAAGAAGACCGTTCTTATTGAAGAACCCCTCGCGGCTGCAATGGGGACAAATCTCAATGAGGCAGACCATGTAGGGGCTATGGTGGTTGATATTGGTGGTGGTACTACTGATATTGCTGTATTATGTGATACAGGGGTTGTAGTGAGTGAGTCTTTACGTATAGGTGGAGATTCGTTTAATGAAGCCATTATTCAATATGTACGTCGAAAGAAAAAACTTGTTATTGGGGCGTTGACAGCTGAAGAAACTAAAATTTCTGCTGGAACGGTAGACCGACGCTCAGAGGAGCGGGAGGTAGAAATTAGGGGCCGTGATGCCATTACTGGTTTGCCTAAAATAGTGACGCTTCACTCATTAGAGATACAACGTGCCTTAGAATCTCAGGTTATGAGTATTTTAGAGGAAATCAAATCTATTTTGGAAAAAACGCCTCCTGAATTAGTGGCAGCTATAGCTGATCATGGTATTATTCTTACCGGTGGTGGAGCGTTAATTAGTGGTTTAGATCGCGTAATTTCTCGCTCTATCGGCATTGCCGCATATTTAGTTGAAATGCCTAGATATGCTGTAATTAAAGGTGTTGCTAAAACACTGGATGAGATGTCGACATTGAGAGATACATTAGAAGAATTACAATAGTATAAATTAAGCCGAGGATGATAAAAACCTCGGCTTTCTTTGTATTCTTTTTGAAAATAGTGTATACTACAATAAATAGATTGTATAAAATCAATAATGAGTAATAGAGTAGCTTTCATCAATAAGATTATGATTTACATGAGAAGGCTAATCGTCATTAAATATCATAAAGGAGTTCAATTATGGTGCGCCTTAAAATTGCTGCTATAGCAGCATCGATTATGACAACTACGTGCTTGACAGCTTATGCTGGTGATCTAACCGGTGTTCGTGTATCGGATTATGATGGAACCAGTCGTATCGTCTTTGATATGTCTGAATTACCATTGTCCTGGACTAAGTCCTACAATGCTAGTCAAAATACGGTTACATTGAATTTAGCTAATACTACTAATAAAATTTCAACTGCTGCAGAGCGTACAACAAATAAGGCTGGCATGTTGAAAAGCATGTCATTTCAGAATACGAATAATGGAGTGCAAGTCAAGTTAGCCGCCAATCAAGCCGTTAATTATCATGCCTTTACACTAGCGAATCCAAATCGTTTGGTAGTAGATATATTCTCAGATTATAGTCAGAAAACAACTAAACATGTAGGCTCGTCGATTCAGACTGCAAATATTAAAACCTCTGTTCAGGAAGGTCTGATACAAGCTTATGCAATGACTGTAAATAGTGATGCGCCAATGGTTGTATCCTCTCTATCCGGCGGTAAGACTTTGGATGCTATTGCACAGCCTCATATCGCTTCTGTAGGTTTGACTCTACCTGGCAAAAGCTTTAATCAACCTTATTCTGTTAGTGCTAATGGGGAAGTAGATTTAAGTCGAATTCAGTCGGTAGGGGTCCTTCGTTATACCCCAAGTAGAGGCTATTTTATAGAAGAGAAAAAGCCTTTGTTACAGGCGAAAACTCCAAAAACTACGTTAGTGATTACTGCTGTTAATGGTCCGCGTAGGAATAATGCGTTGACCTTGTATACACCAAGTTATGGTAAAAGTACAAAAACAAATGACTATGGTTATGAAGTAACGGTTAGTGCAGGCAAGATATTGAAGGTTGGTACAGGGAATTCCACATTAGGTACGAATCAATTTGTTCTGTCCGCTCATGGAGAGGCTATTCCTTCTTTAAAAGCTTTAAAGGTAGGAACTCCTATTACTTTACAACCTAGATCGGAGTTGGCAAAGGTTGATACGGCTGGTGGAGCTATGGTCGAAGGTGGTACATTAATCTTGTATAATGGTCATTATGTGGGACCTGATAGTTCGACTAATAGTCGACGCAGTTTTATTGGAACCACAAAGGATGAAAAGCTTGTAGTAACTACTGTAGATAAACAGAATGCGTCTTCTGTAGGTGTCACTTTGGAGGAAGGGGCAGATTTACTTAAATCCTTAGGTGCTATTAATGGATTTGAATTATCCAACCAAGGAAGTGTTGATATTAACGTTGATGGTCATTATGTTCATAAGGGAAAGGAAACACCGACAGCTTATGAAAAAATTTTAATTATTAAATAATGAGTTGCATGCAATTTTGTTTGAAAAAAATAGTTAAATTTAGTATAATAATTTTATGTATTCTATTGTAAAAGGAGGGATCGTTATGAAAAAGATCTTATTAGCCTTCGCTGCATTAACAGCTTTGGGCGTTACTTCTGTAATGGCGGCCCCTGTATCATACCAAAGTGTATTAACAGGTAAAGTTGCCTCTACTGTTGCTGTTGGAACTTCTGTTACAGAAGGTCAAACACTAGTGACTGTAGAAACATTGGCAGGTCCTATGGCAGCAGCTAAATCCACAGTGAATGGTACTGTGACTGCAGTTGATGTCACAGTAGGTTCGGATATTTCTCGTGATCAAGTCGTTGTCACTGTAGAAAGCAAATAAAGGAGATAGGAATGAAGTTTTCTCATTCTTGGCGTCGGTATAGAAAAACGATACTGGCGCTTTTCTTCTGTAGTGCTCTATCATCCGCACAGGCAGTAGATTTTATGCCTGTTCAAGATGTACAGACTGGTATGGAAGGTGTAGCAAAAACAGTAATAGTAGGGGATACCATATCTAACTTTGATGTCAAGGTATTAGGGGTCATGAAGGATAAAGGCCCATCGGGACATTTGATTTTAGCAAAATTCTCTGGTCCTGTTATGGAACAGACTGGAGGTATTGCACATGGTATGAGTGGTAGTCCAGTATATATAAATGGGAAACTCGTAGGTGCCGTAGCGTATGGTTGGGGCTTTGCTGATGGCACAATCGGCATGATTACACCTATTGAAGATATGGTGAAATTATGGAATATACCATACGAAAAGAATTTGACTAACACATGGTCTGATAAACAATTAATTCCTATGAAAACACCATTGATGGCATATGGCTTTGATAAGATGGCTATGGATTATTTTAAATCCAAATTGCCACAATATAATTATGAGACCTATGACACTGCTAGCTCTAGTAGTGATGATATTGAAAAACCATTAGAAGCTGGTGGCTCTGTAGCAGCATTACTCGTTGATGGCGATTTAAAATTAGGGGCTATTGGCACTGTTACCTATGTTGATGGAAAACAGATGGTGGCCTTTGGTCATCCGTTTTTAAAGCATGGTTCTGCTAATTACTTTATGCATAATGCAAGTATTTTTACCGTTGTTAAAAGTTATGAATCTGCTTTTAAACTAGGTTCTATGGGTCGTGAAGTGGGCACTGTTACAGAGGATCGTGGTGCAGGCATCGCTGGTGTTTCAGGAACTATTTCAAGCGGTATTCCTGTACGTTTCCATCTTAAGGATATCGACATGGGACGCGATAAGCGCTCTAATGTAAAGGTCATTGAAGATAAAGAGATGACCCCTACCTTGGCGGCTACAGCATTATATAATATGCTGAATAAAACCTTGGATCGTAGTGGTGAAGGGACTGCTAAAATTACCTATACTATTACACCAAAAAATAAGGAACAAAAGCCATTAACGCGGACGAATATGTTCTATAGTTCTGACTCGATTAGTGAAAAAACTGTTGATGAATTTTACAATGTTATCGATGTACTTATGAATAACCGTTTTATTAACTATGAAATCACAGATATTAATGTTGAAACAGAGATTACACAAGATAAGAAAACCGCGAAACTGGTAGATGCATCAGCATCATCGACCATCGTATCACCTGGTGATACAATAGTAGTTGATGTTACATTGGAACCTTATCGTGGGGAAAAAATTAGCAAAGAGGTATTCTTTGTGGTACCTAAAGATCAACCACTCGGTAAATACACCTTAGAGGTTCGTGGTGGCGGTGAAATCCCATTACCATATATTTTGGAAAAACAAAAATACAATTTAACCGATGAAATATTGCGTCGTTTAAAAGTTTACAAAGATTTTGATGATTTGTTTGATGAATTACAAAAGACAGATACAAATAATCAGATCGTTGTAGAAATTTTGGAAGATGGCATTAGCCTTGTCAACGAAGAAGCGTCTACTAAATCCGTGAAAAAGGCAAAACTTCAAGGTGTTGAAGATAAGCCAAGTCCGGGAGACGTTAAAAAGAAAAAAGATAACGAAGACCTTGGGGATGGCAAGGATGATGATAAGAAAAACGATAAAACTGCTGTAGACACAGAGTATATCGTACAAGGTGATGGTCAATTTACTATTCATGTTATGAGCGTTAAAGATCGTGATAAAGCACTGGCTAAACGTGCTAAAGAACAAGTTAAGATGGAACATAAGTTGGAATTAGAAGATCAAAGTAATAAAAAACCTACTAAATCTTCTCAATCTACAAAGGATAAACCATCGAAAGAAAAACCTTCAAAGAAAAATCCATCTAGTAATAAACCATCTACAGACAAACCTGCTAATGATTCATCAGAACAAGAGGCATAGGAATTAAAAATAAGAAAGGGGGACTGTTGTGAATTGGCTTGAGTCGATAGGCCGTAATGTGATAACGGGGCTATCTAATGTGGGAACGGCCATGTTACTTATATGGCAAACCATAAAACAATTAAAAATGCTTAATATATGGCATGTTCTACAGCAAATGGCTCATTTAGGTGTAGATTCATTGCCTATCATTAGTCTTACCTTGTTATTTGCCGGTGGTGTAATGACACTACAAATTACTGATGTTCTTATTACATATGGAGCACAAAGTACGGTTGGTGGTCTTATGGCAGTAGCTATGGGACGTGAACTAGGACCAATTCTTGTAGGTGTTGTATTAGCTGGTCGTGTGGGGGCAGCTATTACAGCAGAGATTGGAACCATGAAGGTAACAGAACAAATCGATGCATTGCGTGTTATGGCTGTAGATCCAATCGGCTACCTAGTGGTACCCCGTGTTGTAGCTTGTATGATTATGGTGCCAATCCTTGCCTTTTACGGTGTTGTAATTGGTATTGCAGGGGGGTATTTTGTAGCTACAGCTATAAAAGGGTTAGCCCCTGCTACATATTTAGATTCGATACAGATTTTTTCAACTGTTTCTGATTTTACATTAGGCTTAATTAAATCTAGTGTTTTTGGGGCGGTTATTGCCCTTGTAGGTGCTTACAAGGGGATGCATACCAAGATGGGGGCAGAGGCGGTAGGTTTTTCTACTACTAGTTCTGTTGTGACTAGTATCATATTGGTGTTTGTATTAAACTATTTTCTATCGACACTACTCTTTTAATCGATTATCTCAAACGAGGGCTATATGATTGAATTACGTGATGTAGTTGTAGCATATGATACACGGGTGATATTAGATTCTGTAAATTTAACTATTCAAGATGGAGAAACACTCGTTATTTTAGGCGGTAGTGGTAGTGGTAAAAGTACCCTATTGCGTCTGCTCATAGGTTTACAACGACCAACATCAGGCCAAATTATTGTTGATGGTGTAGATGTCACTACATTATCAGAGGAAGAATTTAATAAGGTACGCCAGAAGATGGGCATGGTATTTCAATATTCCGCACTTTTTGACTCTATGTCGGTAGGCGAGAATGTAGCTTTTGGTCTCAGAGAGCATACGACATTAAGTGATGATGAAATTATGCGAATTGTTAGTGAAAGACTCGGATGGGTTGGGCTAAGCGGATATGAATCCTATATGCCTAATGAGTTATCAGGGGGGATGAAAAAGCGCGTCAGCCTAGCTCGTGCGATTGCCCTTGACCCAACGCTTATCTTGTATGATGAGCCATCATCAGGCTTAGATCCTATTACATCTGGTACAATTAGCATGCTTATACGAGGTATGCAAGAACGTTTAGGATGTACATCTATTGTTGTCACCCATGATATGCAATCGGCTTTTTATGTAGCTGATCGCATAGCATTGCTTGATAAAGGACAGTTTATTGAGGTATCAAAAACAGAGGACTTTAAACATTCACCTAATCCTAAGGTGCAACAATTTATTCATGGTGAAGCGGAGGCTATTGATATCGTAACAAGGAGAGACATATAATGAAGTGGACGACGGAAGCTAAAGTAGGGGCTTTCACAATTGTAGGGATTGTGTTGTTTATAATGGGCATCCTATTTGTAGGGCGCGTTGATATATTTACAAAACCACAAATGACAATAACAGGGGATTTTGCTCAGGTAAATGGTCTAAAGAATGGTAATCAGGTTAAATTTTCCGGTGTTGCTATCGGTAGCGTTTCCGATATCGAGATTACTCCTTCTGGCGTTGTGGTAAAGATGAAAATCGATGAGAAGACACAAATACCAAGTGACTCAAGGTTTACCTTGGGGTCTGACGGATTTTTAGGCGATAAGTATATTCAAATCTCACCAGGTAAATCTACTGTATATTTACAAAATGGAGATTCTGTTAAGGGTGAAGGCGTTGATGCGATGGACCAAGCCATGCAAAGTGCTCAAAAATTGATGGCCGGTACAGAGCAAATGCTACAATCCATCAACAATATAATTGGAGACCCTAAAACGCAAGATGCGTTAAAGCATTCTTTGCAATCTACAGCTATTATGGCTGATAATGCAGTAGCAATGACACAGAATATGGCGGATGTAACAGCTCAGTTAAACCAAGCGGCTCAACAATTCAATGCCGATGGCAATGCTGGGGAGGATATGCGTCAAATTCTAACAAATATAAAACAAACTACAGAGCGTGTAGATAATATGGCTCGCTCTATGGAAGGCACTGTTACAGATCCTAAAGCACAAGAGAATTTAAAAGAAACGTTGCATAATACGGCGCAAATTTCTGCGCGTGTTAATAAATTGATGGGTGGTAAGGCATATCAATCCGATGCAACATATAGTGGCTCGGAGGTAAATACAGCTGAAAAAAAGTCATCTATTAAAGTAGAACCTTCGGTGGATTTGCTTTATAATACAAACAAAGATGAAGTTCGTGTCAATGGTCGTGCCCGTATTTACACAGACAAAGGAATGGGCGAGTTTGGACTTTCCAATATTGGCGATGGCACTAAATTTGATCTAAATGGTGGCAAATATTTTGCTTCTAAATGGTTAGTACGAGGTGGTATTTTTGAAAGCAAGCTCGGATTTGGCATAGACTATAATCCTCGTGAGTCTTTTGCTATATCTGCTGCTATGTATGACTTAAATCATCCTAAATATCGACTTCGCTCTGATATACGCTTACATAATAATACATATGGTGTTGTGCAGATGACACGTCCATTTGGTTCTTCCAATGGTGGCACCTATTTTGGTATTAAACAAGTCTTTTAAAACACATATTGTGTGGAGGTATACGTATGAATAAGAAGGCCTTTTCTTTAGCCGTAATATTATCTATGGCTACAACAGGTGCATTCGCAAGTGACGTTGTTTCTACATCTGTCAATAATGGTGATAAACTTACTAAACTTCAAAAAGAAGCCATTCAATTAACTCAAAAACAATTAGCCCAAAAATCAGTACAAGATGCACAACGCTATGAATCCTCTATTTCTTTAAATGAAGAAAGTACTGTTGATTTAGCATTGGCGAACAATCGTACTGCTAAGCAAACTATGTGGAGCTATCAGGCAGCAAAAGCAGCCGTAAGTACAGCTGCTGCTAGTAAAAATCCATCTCTTGCCTATAGTTGGGGCGGCAAACGCTCTGGTGGCGATGCAGGTAGTAGTAAAAATGGTAATCATAACTTTACGATTTCTGCGCCTGTATTTAGTCCGTCTTTAGATGCTAATATTGATGCTTCTAGATATACGCGTGAAGGCGCTGGTGCTGCATATGAAGAATCTTTACAACAAGCTAAATACGATGCTATTAATGCTTATTACTCCTTGATTATGTATCGTAATAAGACTGCTGTAGCAAGACAAGCTGTTAAGGATTACCAAGGTCATGTAGATAATGTTAAAGCTCAATATAATGTGGGTTTAGTAGCGAATTCTGATGTATTAGGCGCAGATACAAGCTTGGCAGATGCTCAAACCAGTCTTGTAAAAGCTATGAATACAGCTGATTTAGCAGAAGCTAGCTTGAATCAAGTTATTGCATATCCTGTACAAACAGCTATTACTACGGCAGAAGAAAGTTTACAATATAAACCATACGATGTGTCTTTAGAACAAGCTAAAGCGTATGCGATGCTTCATCGTTCTGCATTAGTTCAATCTGCTATGGCAGTTAAGGCGGCAGAAGAAAACTTAAAAGCTGCAAAATCTGGTTACTTACCAACGATAGGTGTAGAAGCTGGCCGAGGTTATACTGATCTAAATGGGTACTTTGGTACCGATGTTAAATCCTGGCATGTCAGTGCATCTGCAACTTGGAAACTCTGGGATGGCGGTGCTACACAAAATAAAATCAAAGGTGCTTATGCAGATTTAGAAAAAGCTAAAGAAGCTAATTTGGCAACTGTAGATAAGGTAAATCTTGCAGTGCAACAGGCGTATCTAAATTTACGCACTGCAGAACAAACAATTCAAAGTACACAAACTGCTGTTAATGAAGGACAAGAAAACTTCCGTATTGCATTACTTCGTTATAGAGCAGGGGTAGGCACTAACCTTGATGTACTTGATGCGGAATTAAAATTAACACAAGCACGTAATAATTATGTTGATGCTCTTTATAGCTATAATGTAAGTGTTTCTGCTCTTGAACAAGCTACAGGTGTCCCTGTTGATACTCCAGTTGGTCAAGGTGCAGCTATTATCGCTAATAGTGGTGCAGAAGCACAACTAGCAGCTTTAAGTGCTAGTGCAAAAAAATAAAACCCAAAAGAATGGCGATTGCTTAGGCAGTCGTCATTTTTTATGGATATAGACATTTAAGACATTTATATTTCATAAAATTTATGCATCATATACTATTGTAATATTATTGTTTATGGTAAGATTGATGTATAAATTATCGTATTTTTTTAGGTGTGGGGTTTCCTATGACAAGGAAAAAATGGTGTCTTATTGGTGCAGCTGTTTTAGGTCTGGGCGTAGCAGGAGTGGCTACGACAATCAATCCTATTGCACAACAATATGTAGCACCCATGGTACAGGAACAACTACATAAAACAGTAAGAGGTACCATCCAATACGAATCTATGCATATAGCATGGAATGGAGATGTGGAACTACAGAATGTTACAGTTCGAGATGAACAAAATCATTTGGTCGCAACCGTTCCAACAATGGCAGTGTCTTTAAAATGGATATCAATACCATCTATTCTACAAGGGTCTTCTCAGGGATCCGCTATCGTGTCCACAATTACTATGGAACGACCTGAAGTTCACGTATGGCAATTAGCCGATGGAACTTGGAATGTAAATTCTTTGGTTGTGTCGACGCCTAAGAGTAATAAGAAATCCTTTGATGGGAACATTGTTGTTAATGATGCGACAGGTATCATTCGATTTAAGGATGGTAATGTACATAGACTTACAAAATTGGATGGCAATGTTGCGTTGAATTTAGATGGTATGTCAAAAGGGGCTTTGAATGGTTTGCTTGATAATTATTCCTTTGCTCTTAATGGTTCTGTAGATATGAATAAAACAGAGGATTTTGATCTTTTCGTACAAGCGGATATGGTTGATATCTCTGGCTTTATGAATCTTGTGCCAATAAAGAAAAATATATCTATATCTAAAGGTATATTGCATGATGTGAAAACCCAAATTAAAGGGCGAGATGGGGCCTATACGATGGCGGGAAACCTCTCCTTTGATGGTGTTAACGGTTCCTATAAAGATGGAGCATCTACGTATACGATTACCGAAGGGAATGGACGTATATTTTTCCAAAATAAAAATATCTTAATCAGCCAAAGTAAATGGAATGTAAACAATCAAGCTGTAAAACTTAACGGTTTGGTGACATTAGATGATGAAGTAGGATTAAATCTTAACGCTGTAGCAGATTCTGTAGCATTAGAGGCTTTCACAGAAAATCAAATTAGTGGTACTGTTGGCGGACGTGTTCATATTGGTGGTACTAGTGTTGACCCTTATGTGTCTGGCACTATTAAGAGTAGTGGTTTTTCTTATGGAGACTACCATATTGATAGCGGAGATGCAAATATTGCTTATTATGATAGTACATTAGATATCCGTGATGCTACATTATATGTTGGTCGCGGTAGTGTAAAAGCTAAGGGGCAATATAATTTTGATAGTGGTGATTTTTCTGTGGATAGCACCATTCACGATGCAGAAATTGCTTCATTTACACAGAATTTATCGTATCCTGTATCTGGTGTGATGAATGGTAGAGTTCTTGTTAATGGTAAAAATAGCATTATTACTGTTATAGAAGGCGATGTTAGAGGTTCTAATATCGTTTCCAGTGGTGTTGCAGTGGACTCAGCGCAGGCTACGTTCCGTAAGTCCGGCGATCACACTGATGTGGCTGTTGTTGGTGATATGGGAAATGGTAAGATTAGTGGCTATGGCACTATAGAAGGAAATCAGTTAAATTTATCTTTATCCGCAGATTCCATTGATGCAACTAGCTTTAATGGTTTTATTGGAAATGGTTTAGCTGGCACGCTTACGGGCCATGCACTTGTAACTGGAGATATAGATAATGTATCAGTAGAGGGGCGAATTACTAGTCCTGAAATAATTTATGGTGGCAGTCGTTTGAACTCGATTAATGCGGGCTTTACAATAAAAGACCATGTTTTAGATTTGCAAGATGCTTCTATTGGTGATGGCGATGGTGCTTTCACAGTTAATGGTACTTTGAATTTGAAATCTAAAGCTTTATCTATGCGTGCCCGTGCAAAGGCAGTTCGCATAGAAAATCTTATTAGGCCATTTAGTAATATACCGATTACAGGCTGGTTTGAATCTGAAAATGATATTCACGGCACCTTAGATAATCCATATATTCAAGGTCATTCTCATTTATATGATGGTTCGTATAATGGCAAATTAATTAGTGACGCTAATTTTGACTATACATTAAAAGATAAGGTACTTACACTATCAAACTTTACCGTTCAAGGTTATGGTGCTATTATTCGTGGCTCTGGTACCGCATCAGAGTCAGTCTTAGATATTAATTTAGACGGTAAGGATATAGATATAGGTCGCTTGTTAGTCAATACAGATTATAATGTGAAAGGTTATGTACAAGCAAAAGGCCATATTGGCGGTTCCTTATATAATCCTAATTTTAATGGAACTGTAACCTCTAATCTGCTCGTAATCAATGGAGAGGGGATTAGCAATGTAGATGGCACGATTTATGCAGATAAAACCGTTATCAATCTAGAAAACCTTGGTTTTGATGAAGAAAATGGTGGCCAATATATGGCACGGGCAGGTATGTCGCTCGTAGGGGATAAGCGTCTTTTCGGAACTTTGCAAATTACCAATGGCCGTGTATCCAATCTTTTGGCATTACTTGGTAAACCAGTAGATACATTAGATGGTTCTTTGAGTGGTACCGTTGATTTAGGTGGTACTTATAATAATCCGAACATTAATGTAGTAGGTTCTATCAACAATGTATCTATAGATGAGAAAGTGGTAGGAGATGCCAAAGTTGATGTAGCTTTAGAAAATCGTAAATTTAAAATTCGTACATTAAAGTTACCTGTTGATGATGGTCTTATTGCAGCGGGCGGCACAATTGATTTGGATGGCGATGCAGATTTACAAATTGCTGTTCGCGATGTTGATATCAAGCCATTCTTGCCTCTTATCGGGAAGGATATTAAAGCTACTGGTTCCGTTACAGGCGTTATTAATATGACAGGAGCTACGAAAAATCCTAAGGTTGAACTCTCTGCAAGTTTAGCGAACGGATCTTATAATGGAATTGACATAGATCAAGGCTTTGTATTGGCTACCATGCAAGATCATGTTATCAATGTTCAACGTGTTCAAGGTGCAAAAGGGGATTATAAGCTAAGTGTTTATGGAAGAATCCCGCTAGCTGCTTTATATACTACAGGATATCTTGATGCTAATGATTCTAAAGCTATGGATATGACTGTTGATTTCAATGAAGCAGGTATGGCTGTTATCCCACTCGTTACTGATACTGTTCAAGATGCAACAGGTGCGCTGAAAGGTGTCGTTCATATAACCGGAACTCTAGACCAACCACAGGCGTATGGTACTGTATCTGTTCGAAACGGTACCATGAAGATTAAGAGCCTTGGCAATGATATTAAAAATATTGATGGCGATTTGATTTTCTCAGGTCAACAAGGTGACTTCCAGTCTCGTATATCTATGGGGAAAGGTTCTGCAGGGTTAGCGGCTAAGATTAACTGGACAGGACATACGATGACTAGCTATCGTATGGCGGCTCAGTTAGAAGGACTTAATATAGCCAATGAATATGTTGATGGACCTTTAAACGGTGAACTCTACATAGCAGAAAAAGATGGAATTCCAACACTTATGGGGAATTTAAATTTAGAGAATATTAAATTTAAGATTCCATTGGCTCTTGAGTCTAGTGAAAGTACTCGTAATATAGGGATTGATGTTAATGTTCACGCTGGTAAAAATGTGCGTCTCTATGACAAAACCTTGTATAATATGCAAATTAAAGGAGATGTTCATTTTGGAGGCTCTGTTTTCGAACCTTCTGCTAGTGGTCAGTTTAATGTAGTGAGTGGTACCTTTAAATATCTAAGTCATACTTTTGATATTAATAAGGGGACCGCTACCTTTGCAACAGGGTCTTACTTGCCGATGCTTCAAATTGAAGCCGATACAAATGTGGGGAACTATAATATTAGCCTGGGTGTAAAAGGCACTGTGGACCATATGGACTTAACGCTTAAGTCAGAACCAGCACTATCACGGAAACAAATCATTTCCATGTTAACCTTTGGTCGTGGCGAGCCTTCGAATAGTAGTACTATTACAAATGAAGATGCGAATGCTTTGGCAGTGGCTAGTGCGCAAATGTTTGCTTTTGGCTATGTACAAGATGCAATGAAAAATGCATTGGGCCTAGATCGTGTGAATATTACAACAGGATCGATTGATCCTAATGAACCGACTAGTAAGGAAACTGCGGGGAATTATAATATTGAAATTGGCAAGTATGTATTGCCAAGAACGATGATTACCTATACACAGGGAATCAATAATAAGCAAAACAAATATGGTATTGAATATTCGTTAAGACGAAGTGTTAAATTTAATGCTTGGCATACATCACAGGGTAGTACATACATTGGTGGTCGTTGGACACGCGAGTTTTAACAATGATGACTATAATGGAGAAACTTAATAAGGGCCTTCATTATAGTCATTTTAATTTCATAAAATTGAATTATAGTAGTACTAATTCCCAGTATTATATGATATAATAATAAAGATTTAATACTCTTTAAGAGGGATAGTTTAGGAGGATTTTATGTTAACAAGCAAAGCCTATAAACGTATGCTCGCAGCATCCGTGTTGACTGCCGTTATGGGTACTGGCAGTGTTTTTGCTGCGGAAGTGCAAACGGGCTATACACCAGTTATGAATGCATCCACTACTGCAGATGCAGCGACTACTGAAGATACAACAACAAAAGCAGCTGTCTATAATGCAGGTACTGAAAAAGGTGCTAATACACAAGATGATACTGATGCGGCTATTTTAGCAGCTCGTGGTGATACTACATTATCTTCTGATGGTACCGTAGTACAAGGTTCCGATGGTACTGTAACTGTTAATAATGCAGCGTTAAAGACTGATGATAAACAAGTTAAAATGATATCCAAAACAACAGCCGGTACAGATTTGGATAAGGTTGCTGAAAATGGTCAAGCACAAGCTGTGACATCTATTGAAGCACAATTTGTTTCATCTGCTAGTGCAGAAACTGTAAATCCATATGTAGGTAAAACAATTACAGGGCTTTCTGTTTCTGGCGTATCTCCTGAGTATGCTGCTCAATTAATGACCTTGCTTTCTGAAAGAGTAGGCGATGCTGTTTCTGTTGATGGCGTTTTTAAAGATATACAAAGCTTGGGTAATAGTGGTTATCTTTCTGAAGTTAATCCTATCTTCACAACGGTTCCAGAAGGCGTAAAAATCGACTTTGCTGTTGTAACTAATCCCGTAGTAAGCGGCGTTGTATTCGAAGGTAATTCCGTTTATACATCTCAAGTATTGACTAACTATATGGCGATTCCTGAAGGTCAAATCATGAACTCCGTATATGTAGGTCAAAAAATTCAAGGTATTAATGCAGCTTATGCTCGTGATGGCTATATGTTAGCTCATGTAGATGGCATTGCTGTAGATGATAATGGCATGATTCATGTTCATATCGTAGAAGGCATTGTTGAAGCGATTGTACCAGCAGGTAACAAAAAAACTCGCGATAAGGTTATTACTCGTGAATTCGTACAAAAAACTGGTAAACCATTCAATAAATTCTTGGTGCGTCGTTCCGTAGAACGCGTATATAACTTAGGTTTCTTTGATGATGTAAACGTACGTATGTTGCCAGGTGATAAAAATCCTAACAATGTAATCATCGAAATCGACGTATTAGAACATAAAACTGGTACTATTACATTAGGTGCTGGTTACTCTAAAGCTGATGGCTTGATGGGTATCATTGAGTTTGGTGAAGAAAACCTTCGTGGTACTGGTGACAAATTCAAAGTTCATTGGGAAATCGGTGGTAAGAAGAAATATAAAAACTACCAAATTTCTTACTTGAAACCTTGGATTGACCACAGAGGTACTTCTCTTGGATTCTCCTTCTTCAACCGTGAAGATGAATACACTGACTATGATAGCGATGGTAGCGAAGTAGCAGAATATAACAAAAAATCAAAAGGCTTTAATATCTCCTTTGGTCGTCAAACAGGCGAATATACACGCGACTACTTAACACTTGAATCTCGTTCCGATAAATATAAATTTGATCCTGATGAAAATTCTGAAAATGGTTTCCGTTATGATATGAATGGAGCAAGTGCTGCTACTTATCGTTATGCTCCAAATGGTATTTACAATTTCAGGGATGATAATTATAGAGAAAAGAACTTTGGCCGCATTAACTCCATTACATGGCAAAAGGTATATGACTCCCGCGATAACATTTATGATCCAACACGTGGCCGTCGTATTTCCTACACTGCACAATGGGCAGGACATGGTCTAGGTGGTGACTTTGATTTCTATAAATTCACAGCTGAAATGCGTGCATACAAAAAAATCGGTTCCAAAAATGTATTAGCATTCCGCGCACGTGGTGGCTTTATCCAAGGTGATGCACCTTATAGCCAATTATTCACATTAGGTGGTGCAGACACATTGCGTGGTTATGAAGATGATCAATTCCGCGGTAAGAATATGTATAATGCGACATTGGAATTCCGCTTCCCTATCGTTAAAAAGGTAAGTGGCGCATTATTTACAGATATCGGTGATGCATGGGATGCACCAAATGTTCCATGGTATAAAAATACTAAGAGCTTCAACTATGGCGTTGGTGCCGGTGTTCGTATCACTACACCAATCGGTCCAGTTAAACTTGACTATGGTGTTGGTAAAGATAAGAAGAAATTCCACTTCAGTTTTGGTACACAATTCTAATATTGAGACATATTATGGTGAAAGCACCTTCCTTAGAGGGGGCTTTCACCAATATCTCTATTATGGCACTCGTAGTGCTTACATTAACAGAAATGAGGAATGTTCATTATGATGAGAATGATGAATAACAAGACGAATGTGAAAATATTCTCTATTGTTATTGCTGCAGTTTTTATTATTGGTATTGGTGCATTGGCGTATACACAAATGGCTACACCAGGCAGCAGCGCTGCTAGTAATGTTGGTATTATCGACATGAGCCGATTAGATAATCCGGAAAATCCTGTATATGTGAAGGCCGCAAAGGAATTTACTGATTATCGCAGTCAAGTAGCAGCTGATATGCAAGCAAAGGTAGATGCCGCTCAAGATGATGCGACTAAAGCAAAAATCAAACAAGAAGCACAAGCTAATGTAGAAAAGAAAATGGAAGAAATGAATAAACAGATGGCTAATAAAACAATGGAAGCTGCTAAATCTGTTGGCGATGCTAAAGGTTTATCCGTTGTTCTTCCTAAAGAAGCTGTTCTTTATGGTGGCGTAGATATTACAGATCAAGTACTTAAGAAACTTGCATCAGATGCAAAATAATAACGATACAGTAGTAATCGGATAAGGGTGAGCAGTATGGGGCTAAAAAAACGGTACATAGGATTATTTCTGTTTTTAGTAGCTGCACTGATTGCAATGTATGGAGCCTATGGATTTATTACTAATCGACAATCTTCGAATGGACCGTCTATTGGGGTGGTACAAATTGAAGATGTACTAGAGTTTAATCCGTCTTATGAAGATTATAAGCTTGCAAAGCAAGAGTTAGAACAATTAAGGACTCAATATGCTTTGGAACAAGAGGCATTAAACACTAAATCTGAGATGCAGGAAGAACAACTAAAATCATTGTCTCTAGATACAACTTTGTCGGACGCATTGAATGTGGAATTGCAAACACGTATTGCAACGAAACAAAATCAACTTAATGCACAGCTCGATGCAAAACGGGCTGAGTTAGTTAAGAAATATATGGAAGAACTTAAGTATTCTAACAAGGGTTATGACTTGGAAATCGTAAACTTGCAATTGCAGTTATATGCTTTTGAAAGTCGGATTTTTATTGATGAGGCTCAAAAAGAGGCTGCACTAAGTCAAAAAGCTAAAATAGAAAACCGTCTTCAAGAGTTATTGGCTCAACGCAAACCGTCAAATTTTGATCTAGATTCGATACGATCTAAAGTAGATGCAGAATTAAAACCTATCCGTGATGCGGGGGAACGAGAATTAAAGCAGTATACAGAGTCTGTACAGGCTGAATTAGCTAAAAAACGTGATACAATGATGCAAAATCAAGCAAAGGCTATTGTGTCATCTAATAAATTGCCAGTTCCTCAAGAGTGGAATGATAGTTGGGCTAAAAAATTGTCAGATAAAGAGGCAGAAGTAAATGCACTGCATGAAGCGATTTTAGAGGATGTGCGTATGCGTGTTGCTATTATTGCTCAGGAACGTCATTTAGATCTCGTTTTGATTGATCATGGTGGAAATATCAAGGGACTTGATATAACGGATGCTGTCAAAGCATCGTATCGGGTTCAGTAAGGAGTATATGATGAATAAAAAAGTAAAATCTTTAATTTTAGGTGCTACAATGATTATGGCACTACCAATTATCGGTGGCTGTGGTGGCAACAACATCGGCTATGTAGATTCTCAAAAAATTATGACGCAAACATCTAAGTCTATTGAAATTAATAAAGAAATCAATGCAAAAGGCAAAGAACTACAAGCTAAGGTTGATGCTGCTGATGCAGAAACTAAATTGCAAGTTATGACTGAAGCAAAGCAAGATTTTGATGCTTTCAGTGCATCTAAAACTCAAGAGTTGAAACAATATGTGGATCAACAAGTCAATGAATTAGCAAAAGAGAAAAAATTAGATGTAGTATTACTTAAAGGTGCAGTTATTGGTGGTGGCGTAGATGTAACCGATGATTTAATTAATAAAATGGGGAAAGCATCTGATGAGGATATTAAAGCCGCTGAAGCAGAAGTGAACGCACAAGAGGCTCAGCAAGGTGAAGCTCAACAAGCTCAACCAGCTGAAGCAGCAACAGCACAATAGTCGTTAATACTTGGGGGGACTTAATCGTGGAAAAGACTATACGAGAGCTAGCACAATTAATCGGTGGTAAGGTAATCGGTGATGATTCTGTTGTTATTACAGAAACTCGTGGTTTTGAACAAGCTGCTCCACAATCTATTACCTTTGCTATTGGCGAATACGTAGAACATATTCATTTATGTAAGGCGGGTGCTATCATTCTCGAAGCCGAAGTGACTAATGCACCGATGCCACAAATCATTGTAGATAATGCAAAAGCTGCATTTGCGCAGGTGTTACAATTATTCCATCCACCTGTAATAATGCCTCGTGAGGTACATCCTACAGCGATTATTGGAGAAAATGTTACATTGGGTAATAATGTTGCTATAGGTGCTTATTGTGTAATCAATGATAATGCTGTAATTGGTGATAATGTAACAATTCGTCCGTACGTTTATATTGGCCATAATACACGTATTGGTAATGATTGTGATATTTATGCCGGTGCCATCGTTCATGAAAATTGTGTGCTAGGCAATCGCGTTGTATTACGCGCGAAAGCTGTAATCGGTGGTGAAGGCTTTGGATTTGCTACTGAAAATGGTGTTCATACACATATTCCACAAGTGGGAAATGTTATTTTAGAAGACGATGTAGAGATTGGCTCTTGTACGACTATTGATAATGCTACAATGGGATCTACACTTGTTCGTAAAGGTACTAAAATCGATAATTTAGTTCACTTAGGTCATAATGTTGAAATTGGTGAAAACTGTTTCCTCATTGCACAAGTTGGCATTGCAGGTAGTACAAAATGTGGTAATAATGTAATTTTTGCAGGACAAACTGGTTGTACAGGTCATATTACAATTGGTGATAATGCAAAATTTGCTGGTAAAACTGGCATTACTGGTAATGTACCAGCGGATGCAGTTATGGCTGGCTATCCGATGCGTCCTCATAAGGAATGGTTAAAACTGTCTGCATATGAACATCGTTTGCCAGAGATGGTAAAAACTGTAAAACAGTTGCAGAAAGAAATCGATGCTTTAAAAGCGCAGCTTAAGGAGAGCTAATACATCTATGTATAGGTTTATGAAGTTATTCAGTGCATTTATTTGTATGTTGCCGCATAGTATACAATATGCTATAGGTGCATTACTTGGTGAAATTGCATGGCTTGCTGTTCCACCAAAGCGAAAGCGGTTAGCTATCGGTCAGATTTTATTTTGTAAAATCACTGATGATCCAGTAGAAGCAAAACGTATTGCCAAGGCAAGTACGACACGTTTTGGTCGTATGATTATAGACGTATTACGCTACCCTGAAATCAAAGATGGCGATTATCGAGATATGGTTACTTTTATAAATCGTGAAATACTCGATGAAGCTTTGGCTGATGGCAAAGGTGCTATTTTGGCAGCTGTTCATAGTGGCAACTGGGAGCTACTTGGTGGCGTATTAGCGTCTGAAGGGTATCCTCTTATTTCGGTGGCTATGAAGCAGAATGGTGATGCGGATAAGTTTATCAATGAATATCGCGAAATTATGCATCAACATGTGATGTACAAAACTAGTGTACGCGATATGGTGAAAGCTTTAAAAAATGGAGCCTTCTTAGGGTTGATTATGGATCAGGATCCCGGTGAAGACGGTGTGTTAGTACCGTTTTTTGGGTATGAAACACTTACTGCAGATGGCCCCGCTGTTTTAGGGCGCATGCAGGAGGTGCCTATCATTTTTGTTACCATGCATTATAGTCCATATTCTGGTAAGCATGAAATCGAAGTGCATCAACCTTTATATGTTGAAAAAACAGATGATAAAAAGCGAGATATTGCAGTTACAACGATTATACTCAATGAATTTATTGAGGATTACATTCGACGTTATCCGGAAGATTGGTTCTGGTTACACAATCGTTGGAAATGGACTCGCCGATATTATGGTGAAAAAATAGAAACTCCTCCAGATGTATTTCATTAAAAAAATATAAAAAGTATAATCGGCGTTGCAGATGTTTTTTAATAAAGATTTGCAACGCCGAATTTTTGTGCTCTCTTAGTTGATAAGTGGTCTTATATTCTTGTAACAGCTATGCAAATAGGGTATAATACAGTATGGTGTATAGTAAACATGGAATTAGATTATGAAAGGACAATCTTATGAGTAAGCCACAACAAACAATTAAACAGGCTGTTTCATATAAGGGAATTGGCCTTCATAGCGGAGAGCCTGTAACCATGGTTTTTAAACCAGCACCTGAAAATACAGGAATTGTGTTTGTGCGCTCTGATATTGAGGGAAACCCTTCTGTACGAGCACACATTAATAATGTGACGAACACTATGCGCGCTACTACTTTGGAAAATGGGGAAGCAAAGGTTTTCACCGTTGAGCATGTAATGGCCGCATTCAGTGCTATGAATATTGATAACTGTTTTATTGAAATGGACTCACCAGAACCTCCTGTAGGTGATGGGAGTAGTGCAGTATTTGTTGATTTAATTCTTCAAGCGGGGATTGAGCAGCAACAAGCTGAGCGTCGTGTGTATAAGGTTATGCGGAGTCACTCAGTGTATGATGGGGATAGGTTTATTCTTATTGTACCTTATGATGGATATCGAGTTACCTTTACATCTATTAATCCACATCCATTACTAGGAACACAACAATGTGATTTTGATGTAACACCTGATTACTTCAAAGAACATATTGGTTCAGCTAGAACCATAGGTTTTCTAAAGGAATTAGATCAATTGAAGGCGATGGGATTAGCTAAGGGTGGTAGTACTGATAATGCACTTGTGTATGATGATGAAACTTGCTTATCAGTGCCTCGTTTTGATGATGAATTGGTACGTCATAAAGCTCTTGATGTCATAGGAGACTTATACTTGTTAGGTCCTATTGAGGGGCATGTAATTGCGTTGAAATCGAGCCATGAGCTTAATTCTCGTTTGGCTCGTAGTATAATGGAAGAAATAAGGGAGACACAGCAATGATTCTTAACCACGAAGATATTTTAGAAATTTTACCACATCGTTATCCTATGCTTTTGGTGGATCGTATTATCGAATTAGAACCGATGAAACGTGCTGTGGGTATTAAAAATGCTACATTTAATGAATTATTCTTCCAAGGTCATTTCCCAGGCAATCCGGTTATGCCAGGCGTATTGCTAACTGAAGCAATTGCTCAAGTGGGTGGGATTGCACTATTGTATCCGGAAGAAAATCGTGGATTAACACCTATGTTTACAGGTATTGATAAGGTTCGTTTCCGTCATCCTGTAAAACCTGGTGATGTTGTACGTATGGAAGTTGACATCGTAAAGATTAAAGGCCGTATGGGTAAGGTTGAAGGTCGCGCTTATGTAGGCGATAAACTTTGTGCTAGCGGTGAATACATGTTTGCCCTCGTATAATAGACTTAAGGAGTGATTATAGTGATAGTTGTAGGCATGGAAAATGCGGAATCCAACATTCATAACACTGCCATAGTGCATCCGAATGCTAAACTGGGTAAAGATGTTATCATTGGACCTGGTGCCGTCATTGGGGAAAATGTAGAAATAGGGGATGGCACTCAGATTGGTGCGAATGTTGTTATTGGTGGTTGGACGACTATAGGTAAACGCTGTGAGATTTATCCGGGCGCATCTATTGGTTTAGAACCGCAAGATTTAAAATTTAAAGGCGAAAAGAGTTATTGCTATATTGGTGATGAAACGGTTATCCGTGAATGTGTTACGATTAGTCGTGCGACTGGAGAAGGCGAAGAAACTCGCGTAGGTAATAATTGTTTATTACAAGCATGTACGCATGTAGCCCATAATTGTATTGTGGGGAACAATGTAATTATGAGTAACTGTGCAGGTTTAGCAGGTCATGCTATCGTTGAAGACCGCGTTGTTATAGGTGGTCTTGCTGGTGTTCATCAATTTGTAAAAATTGGGCGTAATGCAATGGTTGGTGGTATGGCTAAAGTTGTACAAGATATTCCACCTTATGTCATTGCAGATGGTCAGCCAGCTCGCGTTATTGGCTTGAATTCTGTGGGTCTATCTCGTGCAGGTATTTCAGAAGAGGTGCGTCGTAACTTGAAACAAGCATTCCGTATCATTTATCGCTCTGGATTTAGTTTGTCTAGAGCAATCGAAGAAATGGAAATGCAGCTCGATTCCTCTGTGGAAATTGAAAATCTATTACGTTTCTTGCGCAATGCTGATCGTGGCATCATGCGTACGCGACGCGATTAATAAGAAACTCTACATTATGATTATATAATGTAGAGTTTTTTGCGTTATTTTATACTCTTTTTAAAGGTCGGTTTTAAGGGGGAAAGATAGGAAAATACTGTATTTTAACAGCTAGAAATACACTGAAATTATAGTAAAAATACGTGATTTATAGTACAATATATTGTATATGAGTGTGTCTTAAAAAATATACTTACAATAAATGATTTAGAGAATTGTTGTGGACCGTTTGCGGCTTCACATAGGAGGTATAGTCGTGGCAAAGGTAGGTTTAATTGCAGGTATTGGCGTTTTACCTGTTGAGTTCATGCGTGCTGCTCATATGTTGGGGCATCAAGTAGTAGTCATCGGTGTTGTGCCGGATACTGATCCAATATTAGAACAAGAAGCAGATGTCTTTTACCATATTGGCGTAGCTAAGCTGGGTAAGATCTTTAAGACCCTAAAAAAAGAGGGCGTTACGGAAATAACCATGCTTGGCAAGGTAACAAAGGAAATTTTATATAAAGGTTTAACATTTCCAGATTTAAAAACATTAGGCGTACTTAAACGGTTGAAAAATCGTAAAGATGATACGATTATGCTCGCCATTGTTGATGAGATTGAGCGAGAAGGATTTACCGTACTAGATCAGACGGTATATATGAAACCTTTTATGCCAAAGGTGGGGGTATTAACAAAACAACAACCAACAGAAGAACAGTGGCAAGATATATGCTTTGGTTTTGAATTAGCAAAGCATATGGGGGCTCTTGATATTGGGCAAACCGTTGTAGTAAAGAATAAGGCAGCCATGGCTATTGAAGCAATAGAGGGGACAGATAAATGTATCCTTAGAGGTGGGGAACTTGGTAGAGGAGAGTCTGTTGTTGTGAAAACAGAAAAACCAAATCAAGATGTTCGTTTCGATGTTCCTGCTGTTGGTATTAAAACATTGATGTCTATGATTGACAGTGGGTGTAAGGTTCTTGCCGTAGAGGCTGAAAAAACGATATTTGTACAACAATCAGACGTACTCGATATGGCAAATCGCCATAACATTGTAATTTGTGCTGTAGACCAAGCATTTGTAGATGCTAGAAAGGATCAATGATGAAAATTATGTTTTCTGCTGGCGAAGCGTCCGGTGATACCCACGGCGCTAGCGTAGCCAAAGCGCTTTCACAACTCGATTCCAGTGTCGAAATGTTCGGCATGGGCGGCACCTTGATGGAACAAGCCGGTGTTCGTATCGTTTATGATATTAAAAATCTTGGCGTTATTGGTATTGTAGAAATCATAAAATCATTGCCAAAGTTCTTTAAATTACGGAGCTTTTTAAAGGAAATCATGATAAAAGAAAAACCAGATGTTCTGGTTTGTATTGATTATCCGGGTTTTAATATGAAGTTGGCCGAGGTAGCTCATCAATTGGGAATCCCCGTGCTATACTATATAGCTCCTACAATTTGGGCATGGCACAGTAGCCGTGGTAAGACAATTAAGAAGTTTGTTACAAAGGTAGCTTCAATTTTTCCTTTTGAAGCTGAAGCATACCGCAAGTTTAATTGTGATGTAGAATTTGTAGGTCATCCATTAGTAGATATTGTACATCCTACAATGACAAAAGCAGAAGCCATGGAATATTTTGGGGCTCGACCTGAAGCTAAACGTATTTTATTGATGCCTGGTAGTCGTAAACAAGAGGTGCTATCACTATTAGATGTGATGCTTGAAAGTGGAGAATGCTTAATGCAGTCCCATGAAGATGTTCAGTTCTTTTTACCTCGTGCACATACGATTGACCGTAGTGAATTAGAGGCTTTTATCAAGGAACGAAAGGTTCCTGTAACAATCACAGAGAATCATACTTATGATTTAATGCAAATCTGTGATGTATGTTTAGCTGCATCGGGGACGGCTACTTTAGAAACGGCTATGATGGAGTTGCCTACAGTATTGTTGTATAAGGTGTCACCTATTACATATGGTATTGGTAAAATGGTCGTAAATCTTACACATGTAGGTTTACCAAATATTGTGGCAGGGAAGGAAGTCATACCTGAACTACTACAAGGCGATGTTTCTGTCGATGCTATAGTAAACACAGTGTTACCTTTGTTAGATGATTTACATATAAACCAAAGCATGCGCACAGAATTGCGTGGCGTAAAGGAAAAACTAGGCGAGTCGGGAGCTGTCAATCGCGTGGCTCAATTGATTTACGACTTAGGTAAGGAGAGAATTAATGAATAGTTACTCACGTTTGTTGTACTTTGTGAGACCCTATTATAAGCGAATGATATTTGCTGTCTTTTGCATGATTGTGGCTGCTGCAGCATATTTAGTAGTACCTTGGCTCATTAAAAATGTGGTGGACCAAGTATTGCAAGATAAAAATATGTTTATGCTAAACCTCATCGTAGGGGCCATCATTTTGATATTTTTAATTCGTGGCTTTGCTACATATGGTCAAACCTACAATATGTCTTATATTGGCCAACGGGTTATTATCGATGTGCGTGAAGCAATCTTTAAACATCTACAACGATTGTCTTTGTCATATTTCGACCGTCGTAAAACGGGCGTTATCATGAGTAATCTCACAAATGACGTAGCTGCATTGCAATCGGCTGTGGTAGATAATTTGATTTCTCTCATCACGGAATCTGTAACCTTAATTGGTTCTTTGGTTTCCATGTTGTTAATCGATTGGAAATTGACTTTGGTTACATTTATAACCGTTCCAATGGTATTGATTATAATCAATGTATTTGGTAAAAGATTACGTTTAGCAGGACATGATGTGCAAGGACGTATAGCTGATATTACAGCGCTCCTACAAGAGGTTATTTCTGCTATTCGCGTTGTGAAATCATTTGCTCGTGAAGGCTTTGAGATTAATCGTTTCGAAGTTGAAAATCAGCGTAACTTTGATGCTGTAATTAAAGCTACTAAATTGACGAGTTTATTAAGTCCAATGGTTGAGTTCTCTGCAGCGATTGCAGTGGCTGTAATTCTTTGGTATGGTGGCTATTCCGTAGTTACAGGCACGATTACAGCAGGTTCTTTGATTGCGTTCTTAATTTATGCTATTAATTTATCAAATCCTGTTAAGCGTTTGAGTCAAGTGTATGGAAACATTCAAAAAGCATTGGCTGCAGCTGATCGCGTATTTGATATTCTCGATACAAAGGCTGATGTAGTAGAAAAAGAAAATGCAATTACTTTACCGGATATTAAAGGGGATGTGGAATTTCAACATGTCGATTTTTCCTACGATGGTGAAAAAATGGCGTTATGTGATTTTAATTTATCCGTTAAGGCAGGTGAAAGTGTTGCCTTGGTAGGCCCATCTGGTGCTGGTAAAACAACATTAGCCAATTTGTTGCCTCGATTCTATGATGTTACTGGCGGCTCTATTACCATCGATGGTACGGACATTAAAGATGTAACCTTTGCTTCATTGCGTAACCAAATTGGTTTAGTACCGCAAGAAACCGTTTTATTTAACGCATCCATAAAAGAAAATATCTTGTATGGCCGCTTAGATGCCACTGAAGAAGAAGTTTATGAAGCAGCTAAAGCAGCAAATGTCTTAGAATTTGTTGATAAGATGCCAGATGGTCTAGATACTATCGTAGGTGAACGAGGAAGCTCTCTATCTGGTGGTCAACGTCAACGCGTTGCTATTGCACGAGCTATTTTGAAAAACCCTAAGATTCTGATTCTCGATGAAGCCACATCGGCACTTGATACAGAAAGTGAAAAACTTGTGCAAGAAGCACTGGATCGCTTAATGGAAGGGCGTACAGCATTCGTAATTGCTCATCGCCTAAGCACTGTACAAAATGCGCATCAAATCGTCGTGTTAAATCAAGGCAAATTGGTAGAAAAAGGGACACACCAAGAGTTGTTAGCCTTAGAAGGTGGTTTATATAACCATCTTTATTCCGTTCAATTCTCTAATAAAGGATAAACATGTACTGGATATATAATGTATTGCTCATATTCTATTGGATTGGCCTTATACCGGTCATCTTATATCGCCTTGCTTTTGAAGAAGGCTTTTATGAGCGTATAAAACAAAGTGCAGGATATATGCCTGCAACACTATTGAAAAAAATAGAAGGGCGTCGTGCTATATGGATTCATGCTGCATCTGTAGGAGAAATTGTTGCAACAAGTCCATTGGTAAAAGAGGTTAAACGAGAATTTCCAGAAGCTGTTGTAGTTGTATCTGTTGTTACTGCTACAGGTCATGCGATGGCACATCGGATTATTCCGGAGGCTGAAGGTATTATTTTCTTCCCTTTAGATCTACCGTATTTAACACGAAAAATTTTGCATATCATAAAACCTATTACTATACTGTTAGTGGAAACCGAGATATGGCCAAACTTCTTGCGCATCGCTGAGTCTGAAAAGATTCCTGTTATGATGGTGAATGGACGTATTTCCGACCGCAGTATGAAGCGCTACCGCTATATTAGTGCTTTCACGCGTGAAATGTTGAGTTCTATTGAACGATTCTGCATGCAGTCTAGCTTCGATGCGGAATATATATCTCGGCTCGGCGCCAATCCTGATGAGATTACCGTTACAGGTAATATGAAATATGATCAAACCTATGCAACTGTATCTGCTGAGGAAAAACAAGTTTTACTGGATGAGTTTGGTTTTGGTCATAATCATCCGATTATTGTTGCTGGTAGTACACATAAGGGTGAAGAGGAAGCACTGTTTGATTCATTTAAACAAGTGTTAGTGGAGTATCCTCATGCAAGATTGTTAATTGCACCTCGTGAGATATATAGAGGTCATGATGTACAATCATTAGCAAAACGCTATGGTTTAGAATCGATTTGTCGAAGTGATATGACAGAACCTGTTCATAAGGAAATTCCTGTTGTTGTACTCGATACGATTGGTGAATTAGGTCGTTTATATAGCTTAGGGGACATTATTTTCGTAGGTGGTTCACTTGTAAAAACAGGTGGTCATAATATTCTTGAACCAGCTGCTCATGGCAAACCAATTATTGTTGGTCCTCATATGTTTAACTTTAAGGAAATATTCAATCTCCTAAGTTCGAGAAATGCATGTAAGCAGGTTAAGAATCAAAAAGGTTTGACTAAAATGATTTTACATCTTTGTAAACATCCTGAGTTAGCGGAAGAAATGGGACAAAATTGTCTTGATATAATTAGTGAAAATCGTGGGGCTACACGTCGTAATACACAGGAACTACGTCAATTATTTGAATCACATCATATTATTCCGTAATAGGAATTTATAATAATCTATACGGAGGGAGGTGCCTACTATGAATGGTGAAGATATGTTTAAGAAAATTATGAGTGGAGAAGATCAATCAATTCTTGGTGATATAGCTAGATCTGGGTTGGCCTTGCTCAGCAAAGGCTACGAAAAAGCTGTTACCATGCGGAACTCGAAATTTGATGCTCATAAAGGCGTTGAAAAGGTATCGGTACCTGTAATTAGTGTAGGCAATATAACGGCTGGTGGTACTGGTAAAACCCCAATGGTTAGACTTATATGTGATATTTTAGGTCAGAAAGGTTTTCATCCAACCGTATTGAGTCGCGGCTATAGAGCTAAAGATAATAGCCAAAATATAATCATTTCTAAACATGGTTCCATTTTAGTAGAGCCAGAAGAAAGTGGCGATGAGGCTTGGTTATTGGCTAAGGTGTTACCAAAATCGAGTGTTATCATTGGGCGTAAACGCGTAGATTCTGCACATATAGCGATTGATGAATTAGGTGCTGATTATCTCGTGATGGATGATGGCTTTCAACATCGTGCTCTTTATCGGGATAAGGATATCGTTTTAATCGATGCATCTAATCCATTTGGATACGAGCATGTATTGCCTAGAGGTTTACTAAGAGAACCTTTACAAGGCCTTGAACGGGCTAGTATCATCGTTCTCACTAAGGTAGATCAAGTAGATCCAGGAATGGTATCCGCTCTGAAAAAACGATTGGCTAAGATAATACCCCAAAAGCCTGTGTATGAGACGGTGCACAAACCATGTGCTGTCTATACCCTTGATGAATGGGCTAATGGTGCTGAAGGAAGTCCGGTCGGTACTCATAATGATCTTCCTATTATGGCTGTAAGTGGTATTGGCAATCCTCAATCATTTACCAAAACATTGGAAGGTTGTGGCTATAATGTAGTTCATACCATGGGTTTTGGTGATCATCATGATTTTACAGATGATGATATTGTTGATATTTGGACGCAAGCTTTTGCGCATAAGGCTCAGGCTATCATGATAACCGAAAAAGATGCGGTTAAATTAAGTCAATTGCATACAATTGAAGACTTAAAAATGCCTGTATTCGTACTATCTATAGGAATTGAGTTCCTTTCCGGAAAGCAAGAATTCATAGAAAATTTAGAGATTTAGTGTATAATAATAAGATACGCAAATAAAAGAAAAGGGGTTTTATTGTGAAGATTGGTTGCGTGATTCCAGCTCGGTTTGGCTCGACTCGATTACCAGGTAAACCATTGGCAGATATCGCAGGTAAACCTATGATTCAACGTGTATATGAACGCGTAACAAATGCTAAAAAACCAGAGGTATTCATTGTAGCTACCGATGATCAACGTGTGTATGATGCGGTACAATCCTTTGGTGGTACAGTGGTTATGACGGATGCTAATCATCCAACAGGAACTGATCGACTAGCTGAGGTAGTACAGCAATATACAGATTTAGATGTTATCATCAACGTACAAGGTGATGAACCGATGATTGATGCTAATTTAATCGATCAACTGGCAGAACTCTTTGAATCTGATGATGCACTTCAAATGGCTACCGTAGCCACCCCTTTATTAGAAGAAGAATATGATGAACCTTCTGCTGTTAAGGTGATTTTAAATAAGCGAAATGATGCAATGTATTTTTCGCGCTCCTTGATTCCGTATCCACGACATGATTTTGTAAATACCCCGTTAAAACATATTGGTATTTATGCATATCGTCGTCAGTTTTTATTAGACTATGCAAAAATGGAACCAACTGCAGCGGAACAAACAGAATCGTTAGAACAATTAAGAGCGTTAGAAAATGGATTTGCTATTCGCGTTATTACTACAGATAAACGATTTGTCGGTGTTGATACACCAGAAGACTTGGCTCGTGTAAATGCTATATTCGAGCAAGAGGAGAAATAAATGAAAACAGTACAAGTTGGCAATATGACAATTGGTGGCGGTAAAGGTCTGTTTGTATTAGCCGGCCCTTGTGTAATCGAAGATTATGACCGTACCTTAGCCATCGGTAAAGAGGCTAAGGCTATCTGCGAACGCCTTGGTGTTCCATATGTATTTAAGGCATCTTTTGATAAAGCTAATCGTTCTAGCTTTAATTCCTTCCGCGGCCCAGGCTTAGAAGAAGGATTGAAAATTTTAGCATCTATCAAAAAAGAGTTAAATATTCCGGTTGTTAGCGATATTCACTCTATTGAACAAATTGAACCTGCCGCTGAGGTATTAGATATTTTACAAATTCCTGCATTCTTATGCCGCCAAACAGATTTAGTATATGGTGCTGCTAAAACAGGAAAATGTGTAAATGTAAAAAAAGGCCAATTTATGGCCCCAAAGGATATGGAAAATGTCCTTAATAAAATGAAGGAGTCCGGCAATGAAAATCTCATGCTTACAGAACGTGGTTTTAGCTTTGGCTATAATAATCTTGTTGTAGATATGAGATCATTCCCTATTATGCGTTCCTTTGATTATCCAGTGATTTTTGATGCTACACATAGCGTTCAATTACCAGGTGGGGCTGGTACAAAATCTAGTGGTAATCGTGAGTTCGTGCCAAATTTAGCGCGAGCAGCTGTTGCTAGTGGGGTAGACGGTTTATTCTTTGAAGTGCACGATAATCCAGAGGAAGCTCTTTCTGATGGTCCAAATATGGTGTACTTAAATCAATTTGAAGATTTACTAAAAGATTTAGTAGCTATTGATAAAATCGTAAAACGATAAGGGGCGATTGTATTGGAAATTTTAGAACAGGCAGCTCAAGTGCTTCATGAGGAAGCACAAGCGATCGAACAGTTAATAACAACATTAGATCAAAGTTTTGTAAATGCTGTTAACATGATTCTTGCATGTAAAGGTCGTGTGGTATGTACTGGTATGGGCAAATCTGGTCATATTGGACGCAAGATTGCAGCTACATTAGCAAGTACCGGTACACCTGCATTATTTATGCACCCAGGGGAAGGGGTTCACGGTGATCTAGGTATGATTACTGAAGATGATGTGGTACTAGCCTTTTCTAATAGTGGGGAAACCGGTGAAATTATAAGTATTTTACCGTCCTTACGACGCATCGGTGCTAAATTAATTTGCGTCGTAGGCAAACCAGAATCCACATTAGCTAAAAATTCTGATGTGGTTTTATTGGCTCAAGTTGAGCGTGAAGCGTGTCCACTTGGATTGGCACCAACTACAAGTACGACTGTAGCATTAGCATTAGGCGATGCTTTGGCTGTATGCTTATTAGAACGTCATCATTTTACTCCGGAAAACTTTGCTGTTTTCCATCCAGGTGGTTCTCTTGGTAGACGTTTGCTATTGACCGTAGAAAATATCATGCATGGTGGCGATGATAATCCGGTTGTGCATAAAGGGGCAACAGTTCGTGATGCTCTATTTGTCATGACTGAAAAAGGTCTTGGTGCTACAAGTGTTGTGGATGAAGAAGGTCACTTAATCGGCCTTGTAACTGATGGTGATGTACGTCGTGGCCTTGATTCTGGTAGTAATTTCCTTGAATGGCCTGTGGAAGATATGATGACTAATATGCCACGCACCATTACGAAGGATAAATTAGCTGCTGAAGCTCTTCATGTAATGGAAAAGAATCAACCACGTCCAATTACCGTATTGCCTGTAGTGGATGCAGACGGTCATGCTTTAGGCATCGTTCACATTACAGATTTACTTCGTAGAGGCATTGTGTAATGGATATTAAGTGGATTATTCTCGATGTAGATGGCGTATTGACTGATGGAAAACTAATCTATACATCAAATGGGGAAGAGGTCAAAGAATTTTCTGCAAAGGATGGGTTAGGATTAGCGGCTGCTCATAAAGCAGGCCTTTCTCTTGGTATTATCACTGCTCGTGTATCTCCTATGGTAGAACGACGTGCTAACGAATTGAAATTCGATGCCTTGTTGATGGGGCATGCCAATAAAACGGACGCATTGCGCTCTCTTTGTGAAAGCCATCACATTGAATTAGAAAACATTGCCTATATGGGTGATGACTTAAATGACTTAGGGGCTCTATCTCTTGTGGGATTGCCAATGGCACCGCAAAATGCGGCACCTGAGGTAAAGCGAGTTGCTCAATTTGTATCGAACTATAATGGCGGCTCTGGTGCTGTGCGAGATGCCGTTGAATATATCTTAAAATCACAAAATATGTGGGATTCAGTTGTACAAGACTATACTATGGAGGCTCATAATCATGGGCAATAAAGGAGGTGAGCAGAATGAATAATGAATGGCAATACCACGTAGTAAAGGGTATTAGTTGGCTCGTATGTCGTTTGCCGTATAAGCTCATTTTGCTCATAGGTGCTAGCTTAGGTCCATTGTATGGAATCATTGCGAAGAAGCAAAAGCTAAGAGGCATTAAAAATATTAAAATTGGTATGAATATGAATGATGAGCAGGCTGAGGCTTTAATTGAAAAACTCTTTAAGAACCTTGGCCGTAGCGTCATGGAAATTTTATATATGCCAAACTTAACAAAGAAATTTATTAATGAGCATATTGAAATGCGTGGTATAGAGTATTTAGATAATGCTATTAAAGAAGATAAAGGCGTTATTGTTCTTACAGGTCATGTAGGTAACTGGGAATGGATGGGCGCGGCTTTAGCGTCTTATGGGTATCCTTCTACGACTATCGTAAAGAAACAACCTAATGCACAATTCACGCGTTTTATGAATGAGTATCGTGAAATGGTGGGGCTAGATGTCTTTGCCAGTGGTGGTAATGAAATAGTTTCTGCTGCAAAAGCATTGAAAAAGAAGAAACTGTTGGGCTTCTTGGCCGATCAAGATGGATATATTCACGGGTTACCGGTGCCATTTTTAGGGCAACCTTCTTCTGCTGTTGTAGGACCGGCTACATTTGCTAAAAAATTCGGTTCTCCTGTAGTACCAATTTTTGCATCTAGAAAGCCTGAAGGCGGACATATTGTTCATATATTGCCACCATTACATTACAATAATAGTGGCGATGATGATGTAGATATGTATACGTTGACAGAAGAGTGTGTACGCGTAACAGAAGACTTTATTCGTGAACATCCAGATGAGTGGATTTGGTTCCAACATCGGTGGATGACTAAGATGAGCGAGATCGTTGATTACGATAAGAAATTAGAGATAAGGGAGAGGGCGCATGAAAAACAATAAAAAAATGATTGCTATTGTCGCAGCTATCGTCATTGCTCTCATTGGTCTTATCGCGTATATTTTACATGATTCTGGCGATTCAAATTCTCCGAAAACAACGGCTACAGGTCAATTGGTTAACTTCCAAGGGGCAGAGCTACAAGAGGAGAAGGATGGTAAGTTGGTGTGGGCCTTATCTGCTGAAAAAATCGAGTATGACCCGCGTTCAAAATCAATTGTACTTACTAATTTAAAGGGCCTTTTCTATCAGGATGATGTGACGACAACAATTACAGCACCTCATGCTGTATTATCTGGGGATCACAACTCGCTAGATGTTGATGGTGGTGTTACAGCATCTAATACTGAAGGCGCTAGCTTTAAAACTGATGCATTACATTTTGATAATAAGACAAAGTTACTTACTTCAAAAACTGCTTTTACATATGACTCAAAAGATATTACATTGGTTGGTGACAAGCTAGAAGGCAATATGTCTTTAAAACAAATTAAAGCAACTGGCCATGCTAAATTAACGAAAAAGTAAAGTTGAGGAATTGCGATGAATAAGAAACAATATATGGGCTTAGCTGTTATTTCAGCGATGATGTTATTATCTGTTACAGCTTGGGCTGCTAATGAAGGGCCTTTAACAATTAGTGCAGATACATTATCTTATGATGGTAATACGGGCCGTGCTGAAGCATCCGGCAATGTTGTTATTACACAACAAGATAAAACGATAACGGGCGCAAATGGTTGGTATAATACTAAAACTAGAGAAGCATCTCTCGATGGGGGTGTTTCCTTGATTGGCAGTAATATGGCTATGTCTGCACAATCTGTACACAGTATCAATGATAATCAATTTAGTGCTACCGGTGATGTTCATTTGCAACGGGATGATCGTCAAATTTTTGGTGATTCTGTTGAATACAACTCTGATACTGAATATGGTAAAGTGCTAGGTAATGCAAGATTAATTGCAGAAGGCACTACATTAACAGGTAATCAAGTAGAAGGTTGGTTGAAAGAAATCCGCGCTGTAGCACAAGGTGATGTAACATTTAATAATCCAGATCGTAATGTATCTGGCTCTGCTGATCGTGCTACTTACACTCAAACACCTAATCAAAATGACGGTGTTGTATTGCTTACTGGTTCTGCACATGCTGTACAAAATGGCAATGTGTTGAATGCACCTGAGTTGAAATTGTACTTGAATGATAACTCTGCGGAAACATTAGGCGGACGTAGTACATTAGTTATCTCACCTAACTAATAAGGATTAATATATGTATATAGAAACTAAAAACCTAGTCAAAACATTCGATGGCCGAAATGTGGTAGACGGTGTTAGTCTTCATGTTGAAAAAGGGCAAGTCGTAGGTTTGCTCGGTCCTAATGGGGCAGGTAAGACCACATCGTTCTATATGATTGTAGGCATCGAAAAACCGACATCAGGTATTATTACAGTTGATGGCAAAGACATCACTATGTTGCCAATGTATAAACGTGCAGCGGAAGGTATTGGCTATTTACCACAAGAGGCATCTATTTTTAGAGCTATGACTGTAGAGGAAAATATTCGTGCCATGTTGGAAACGACAACTAAAACAAGTGATGAAATTGATACGATTGTAAATTCCCTAATTGATGAATTTAATATTGGTCATGTTCGTGAACGAAAAGGCATGCAGTTGTCTGGTGGTGAGCGTCGTCGTGTTGAAATCGCCCGTTGCTTAGCATTAGAGCCTAATTTTATCTTACTCGATGAACCTTTTGCGGGTGTAGACCCAATTGCGGTAGCCGATATTCAGCAAATTATTTTGCATGTAAAAAAACGAGGAATTGGGATTCTGATTACAGACCATAATGTGCGTGAAACATTGGGCATTGTTGATAAGGCGTATATCCTTAGCAGTGGTAAGATTCTTTTGGAAGGTACTCCTGAAGAAATTGCTAATAATCCAATCGCTCGTGAACATTATTTGGGTAACAATTTTAAATTATAGGAGGGACCATGCGCTTATTAGATAGATATATTTTAAAAGCCTTTGTAGGTCCATTCCTATTCGGGGTATTTGCCTTTACCAGTATTTTTGTTGGTACAGGCACACTATTTCGTATTGCTCAATATATAACAGAATACGGTGCACCGTTATTGCTCGTTATGAAGGCGTTCTTCTTGGCGATGCCGAGCATTATTTTATTGACATTTCCTATGTCTGTATTACTGGGTTCATTAATGGCTTTCAGCAGACTAAGTAGCACTAGTGAAATCGTCGTTATGCGTGCTGGTGGTCTTAGTTTCTTGCGATTGGCCATGCCCGTATACATTTTGGCATTGGTTATTTCTATTGGGGCCGTTGCATTTAATGAATTCGTTGTACCTCGTACAAATAATATGTATCAAACCATAGTACGCGAAGAAATCATGAAAAATGCGACACCACAAACACAAAGCCATATTGTGTTAAAATCTATGAATGGTGATAATCTTAGCACCTTAATGTATGCTAAACACTACGATAGTAAAAGCAAACAACTTAGCATGATTACAGTACAGCAATTCAATGATAAAGGCGAATTGCAACAAGTAGAGAATGCTGAAAATGCTGAGTGGAATGGTCAAGTGTGGGTAATGCATAATGGTATTATCTATGATGTATCTGCTGGTGAAGGTGTAGAACGGACTATGCGATTTAAAGAGCAAGTTTTGCCAATTAAGTCTAGCCCTAGTGAAGTACAACAAGATCGTCGTAAACCAGAAGAACTAACTATTAAGGAGTTGCGTCATCAAATTAAGGCGTACAAAGCGGCTTATACAAATACCAGTAAATTAGAAATGGAAATGTATCAACGCTTTACAATTCCATTGGCCAGCTTTGTGTTTGCTCTTGTAGGGGCCCCATTGGGATTGCAAAAACAAAGGTCTAGCTCATCCATTGGTTTTGGTATCAGTATTTTGATTATCTTCATTTACTATGGTGTCATGACCTTTGCTGGCGCGCTTGGTAAGGGTGGTGCTTTACCGACTTGGATGGCAGCCATGATTCCTGATGTATTGGGGATTATCGCAGGTTTATATTTGAATTGGCGTGTATCTCGATGAAGATTATATGTCATTAGGGTGTTAATCAATTAAGAAAGGAGGGGCGTCATGCTTGTAGGTTTAAAAATTCTCTTTATTATCGCTATCATGGGCGGACTCATTGCCTATATGGGGGATAAATTAGGAACAAAAGTCGGCAAACGCAAGATGTCCCTCTTTGGATTGAGACCTAAGCATACTTCAATTATCGTAACTATTGTGACGGGGCTTCTTGTTGCGGCTACTACGGTTGGGGTGCTTACCATTACATCGCAAAGTGTGCGAACTGCCCTTTTTGGGATGGATCAGTTGCGAGCCGATATGAATCGTTTAACTGCTGAGGTGGCTGCTAAAAATGCGGAGCTTGAGCGTGGTAAAGCCTTATTAGAAGCTAATAAGAAGGAATTAGCTGATCGTATGTCCGAAATCGAAGAGATTCGTAAAGAGGTAGAGCAAAGCCGTCAAGAATTAGCTGATGCAGAAGCCGCTAAATATGCTACAGAAGCAGAATTATCTGCGTTGCAAGCTTCCTATGATGCAGCATCTAAAAAACTAGCTGCTTTAGAGGCTACTCGTGCTAGCATGGAAAAACATATTGCTGAATTGCAAAAAACACAAGAAGAGTTGAAAACTGGTATTATTCATCTTCGTGAAGGTACTATTTTATTCCAAGTAGATCAATTATTGACGCAAGCCGTTGTTCGTAATGGTTTAAATCATAACGATGCACGTGAGGCTGTCAATAATATTATTGAAGATACCAATAAATTAGTATTACGTCGACTAGGCGTTGAAGATCACGGTGAAACTGTTGTCTATGTGGATCGTCAAAATGTTGAGGTAGCCATCTCTAAAGTGGAAGAGGCTAAAACACCTATGGTTATTCAAGTTGTTGCTGCTGGTAATATTATTTCTGGTGAGCCTGCCGTTGCTACAATCCAGGTATATCCACAACAATTTATCTATAAATCAGGTGATGTTATCTCTACAGCCGTTATTGATGGTGGTAGTAATGCACAAGTTAATATGCTTAGATTCCTAAAGCAAGTTAATGAACAAGCCAAAATAAAGGGTGTAATACCTGATTCCTTATCAGGGGATATAGGTACGATACCTGGTGATGAGTTATTTACTGCTATTCGTCGTATCAGCATGATGCATGGCAAAGTGCATGTAGAGGCTTATGCAGATGGTGATACCTATTCATCAGGTCCAGTACACATTAAACTGCGCATTACTCAAGTTACAGATACAGGTAAACTCATAAAATCAAATTAGTTTCTATATGAAAAGATCTATGTATTAATATTTAATACATAGGTCTTTTATTTTGTGATAAAATATAACTATTGTATTGAGGAATGAGGACAATAGTATGAATAATATATCGTATATAGCCGCTATCGATCCAGGGAATGAAAAGACAGGTGTGGCTATACTTTCACAAGCCGGTGAATTAATACATCGCACGATTATTGAAACTAAAACGTTTAATAGCTCTTTTGAAAGTTTAGTAAGCACATATCGTGGCATCAATCATATCGTATGTGGCAATGGGACTAATCATAAGCATTTGTATCCATCAATCCAACAAATTGGTCGCAACCACAAAATTACAACCAGCTTAATTGATGAATCGCATAGTACGGAAGATGCACGTAAATTGTATTGGCAATATAATCCACCTACTGGTTGGCGTAGATTCGTACCAAAAGGGATGCAATTTCCTCCTGAACCAGTTGATGATTTAACGGCCTATGTCATCGGCATGCGTTATACAAAGCAGCTTAAAGAGCAGCCTGTACTAGAGGTTAAAAAGGAAGAAAATTTGCAAGAATTAGAGGCTAAACGATTAGCAGCTTTTAAAAAATTATATAATGAAGGAGATACGAATGAGTGATGTCGTAAAAAAAACACATTGGTCTAGTATACTGCTGAGATGTGTTTGGATGATCATAGGGGCATTGATTTATACAATTGGTCTTGATCTGTTTTTAGTACCTAATAATATTATCGATGGTGGTGTGGTTGGTATATCCTTGATGGCAGCTGAGCTTTCTGGTATATCATTTAGTATATTTGTAGTTTTGCTTAATATACCATTTCTGTATGTAGGCTATCGTATTAATGGCAAGACCTTTACTATATCTACACTGTTTTCCATCGTCTGGATGGCTATATTTTCAAAATTTGCCCATGATTTTATACCGATAACGACAAATCCTTTTCTGGGGGCCATCTTTGGGGGGATTATTCTCGGTATTGGTGTGGGCCTAATTATACGAAATGGTGGCTGTCTTGATGGCTCTGAAATTGTAGCCATTATATTTGATAAACGCACCACCTTTTCTGTTGGTGAAATCGTAATGGCCATGAATTTAGTTATCTTAGGTGCAGCAGGTTTCGTATATAGTTGGGATAGTGCTATGTATTCTTTGGTGGCCTATTTTATTGCATATAAAATGATTGATGTAACGATTACAGGCCTTGAGGAATCCAAGGGTGTTATGATTATTACAGATGCAGATAATTCTAAAAAAATTGCAGATGCATTGAATGCTAAATTGAACAGAGGGGTAACGATTTTATATGGTGAGGGTGGCTATTTAAAAACACCTAAGCACGCTCTCTATTCCGTAGTAACGCGTTTAGAAATCACACGATTAAAGGATACCGTATATGAAGTCGATCCATCGGCTTTTATAACGATTCAAGACGTGCATGATGTATTTGGTGGCCGTTTTAATAAGAATGGTCATTAAGGGGGTTCTAATGAATAATAAATTTGTAAAAGAAACGTTAGACTGGATATATGCCATTGTATTGGCTTTGGTTATTGCCATGGTAATCCATATTTTTCTCGTACAACCAACACGTGTATCTGGCGAATCGATGGATGATACACTTCATAATGGTCAATACTTAATCGTTACTAAATGGCAACATATTATGCGTGATATGCCTAATTATGGTCAAATTGTTATCATCGATAGCCGTGTTAACCGTGAACGCACATGGGTTGATGATGTAAAAGAGCCATTAATGAACTATGTAAGTGTAATCGATAAATCAGCTCAAACTAATGACGTATGGGTAAAACGCGTCATTGGTAGACCTGGTGATACATTAGAATTTAAAGACGGCCATGTATGGCGTAATGGTGAGCAATTACAAGAGCCATATACAAAGGATACAACTATGAACTATAGTCGTTCTACACCTGTAGTGGTACCGGAAGGTCATGTGTTTGTCATGGGGGATAACCGAAACCATTCTAGCGATAGTCGATTCATTGGTCCCGTACCTGTGGATCATGTGCTAGGCTTTGTAGAGTATGCTCTTTAAAGTTATATAAAACATTAAATCCAACAATAAGATCTATTCATGGAATAGGTCTTATTTTATTTTATAATTAAACTATATATTATAAATAAGTTATAATAATTAATTGTTGAGAAAATTAGTGGTTAAACAAATTCTTCTTTAGATATATAAAATGAAATTTCATAAAATATAATTTTAAGAAATATAGATAAATGCTGGATTTTCTTAGATAAAATATTTCATGAAAGAAATTTCATCATATTTAATTGCATAAAATGCTTTACAAATTTTGGAGGGAGTTGTATATTGACATCACAGAAAGACAACACAACAAGTTGTGGTGATATACAAGAATAGAAGAAGAGGAAACGTGGATACTCTACATGATGTTCTTATATAAATCATAACAAGATGTAAAGTCTTCTGATAATATATATTTTTTCTAAGTCTAAATAAAAAGACATTATCAGAAAGAAGGAATTTATTATGAAAAAACAATTTGCAACAGTATTAGCAGCAACAGCAGTTTTAGGTGTAACTACAGCATTCGCTGCAAACCCATTCTCCGATGTAACTCCTGATTCTTGGGCATACCAAGCAGTATCTCAATTAGCATCTGCTGGCATCGTTAATGGTTACCCAGATGGTACTTTCAAAGGTCAAAATGATATTACTCGTTACGAAATGGCACAAATGGTAGCTAAAGCAATGGCTAACCAAGATCGTGCAAATGCAGAACAACAAGCGATGATCAATCGTTTGGCTGATGAATTCTCCAACGAATTAAACAACTTGGGCGTTCGCGTTTCTAAATTAGAAGACCGTGTAGGTAATGTAAAAGTTACTGGTGATGCTCGTATCCGTTACCAAGGCTCTGAAGATAAAGGCGTATATAAGGACGGTAGCAAATCCTTAACCGATGGTCGAGCTCGTGTTCAATTCAATGCTAAGGTAAATGATAAGACCGAAGCGGTAGTTCGTGTTAAAGGTGGATATGAATTTGGTGATTCCACAAACGGTACAACTGCAAAAATCGATCGTGCTTATGTAGATCACAAATTTGGTCAAAGCGTATCCGCTAAAGCTGGTCGTTTCAATCAAACAATTGGTGGCGGCTTAATGTACGATGATACATTCGATGGTGCTCAATTGAATGTTGGTAACGATAAAATCCAAGTACAAGGTGCTTATGGTTATATGATGGAAGGCGCTGCAGCAGACAATGCTAAATCTGATAACCCATCTGTATCCTATGTAGGTGTTAAAGGTAAAATTGGTCAAGAATCTTCCGTTGGTGGCTTCTACTCCAGATTATCTAGTGGCAACTTAAATCACAATGGTGCTACTGTAGCAAATGACCACCAAAACGTATATGGCTTCAATGCGGACTTCCATAAAGATAAAGTATGGGTTGGCGGTGAATGGTTGAAAGCTTCCGATGTTTCTAACTCTCAAGCTTGGACAGCTGGTGTAGGTTATGGTAATTACGACATCGCTAAAAAAGGTACTTGGGATGTGAAAGGTCAATACTTCAACCAAAAAGCTAATGCACCTATCGTAAGCTCCACTTGGGATCAAGCATATGACTTGACTAACACAAACAATGGCTACAAAGGTTACATGGCAACAGTTGACTATGCTGTACAAGATAATGTTGGTTTAAGCGCTGGTTATGGATTCAATTCTAAAGACCAAAGCGGTAACGATTTATCCGACTTCTACCGTGCAGAACTTAACTACAAATTCTAATGAGTAGTAAAAAAATATATAACACTATTTTGAAAACCCTCTCTTAAAGAACATATAATAGTATATATATAGGGAGCCCTCCTTGAGAGGGCTCTTTTTGTATGTAAAATTAGAGAAATGCTATATGTAGTATGAGGATAAAATGACGCAATAGATAGATAAGATTAGATGAAAAGATTAATGACTATATAATTAATTAGTAAAAGTTAATAGTTTCGATGAGAATAAATCTCATTAGAATAAATATTGAATAAAAGTGTAAAAAAAATTGATTTTTAGAATATACAAAATGTATAGATAAAATCTAAGTTTTTTATGGGTATGAAAATAAATTTATAATAAATGAGAATGTAAGTGAGAAAAAAGGGTTTACATCAAAAATACTTCGTGCTAATATCATGGCAACAAGAGACGGTGAGCAAGACATACTGAAATCTCGATGAAGAATTATGGCGAGGAAACGTGGACACTCCCAAGAGAATTCTAAATCTAGAAATTAGAATGAATTGTGAATCGTAGCTTGAAAAACAATTTTATTCTTATTTTTCAGAAAGAAGGAATTCAACTATGAAAAAACAATTCGCAGCAATCTTTGCAGCAACAGCAGTATTGGGTGTAACTACAGCTTTCGCAGCTAACCCATTCTCCGACGTAACTCCTGATTCTTGGGCATACCAAGCAGTATCCCAATTGGCAGCATCTGGTATCGTTAATGGTTACCCAGATGGCACTTTCAAAGGCCAAAATGACATCACTCGTTACGAAATGGCTCAAATGGTAGCTAAAGCTATGGCTAACCAAGACCG
>ERZ773018.129-NODE-129-length-51133-cov-4.419398_pt1 | contig 51133 bp, 48 predicted proteins | sample MGYA00580840_ERZ773018 | MGnify/ENA primary metagenome ERZ773018 (study PRJEB29015, sample SAMEA2738125) | human oral metagenome | biome: human oral; feature: human-associated habitat; material: saliva | place: China | collected 2256 ... | reverse complement strand
TTTCTGGAATTAGAATATATTCTATTTTTCCAAATTTTGCATTATCAACTTCTATGTATTGTGCATTTTTCAAATATTTTTTTAAGAAATGACTCATTTGAGTAGGTATTGTAGCCGAGAATACTAAGAACTGACAATTTTCTGCTGCTCTTTTCGAAATCTTATCTACATCTTCCATAAAACCAAGATCAATCATCATATCACATTCATCAATAACTAAAGACTCTACTTCTTTAATTGATAAAGCACTAGCTCTGTCTAATTCTAAAACACGTGTTGGTGTTCCGATAATTAAGTGTGGTGCATTAGATACTCTTTCAATATCACGATTTAAGTCTTGTCCACCAATACATAGCGTTATTTTTATATCTTCTTCACTAAATTCAGCTATTTGTAGGGCCATATCATAAAGTTGACGTGATAATTCTCTAGTTGGCGCTAATATTATACTTTGTGTTTTCTTTTTACTTAAATCTAATTTACTAAAAATTGGTAATAAGAAAGAATGACTTTTCCCACTTCCAGTCTGTGATTTAGCTACAATATTCTTACCTTTTAAAACAGGAGAAAATACTCTCTCTTGAATTTTTGTAGGATTAGAGAATCCTAAGTCTACTATTGCATTATTTACAAATTCATTAAATTTATATTGTTCAAATGACTTTGGTAACATTAATAATCTCCTTTAAATTACTTTTACACTTTTTTAATAACTTTCTATTAAAAATTTCTATTATCTACAAATCAATGACATGGTCAAATCTTCTTATTTCATGTCATAATAAACCATTCTCTATTATACTATAAATACCCTTAATTATCTATTAAAAGTATTCTTGTATATGCTTATAAATACTTAAATTATCTATAAAAAATTAATTTACATATAAAAAAGTCTTTGATTCTATTATTTTGAATCAAAGACTTTTTATATTTACATTTAACAAAGAAATTAGCGAGCTAATCTAGTTTTTTTAATCCATGGGTATGAATTTTTACCATCGCTTCCTCCTCTATCAAAATTATTACTATTTTTATTTATTGAAGAAGTTCTATTACCATTAAATAAGTTACCGATAGATTTAGCTCCATTTGAGATGAAATTTGCAACAGCACTAAATGGCTTGCTTGCTAGATTAAATGCTTTTGCTACTTCCTGTAAAGGAGTGTTATTCATACGTTTAAAACCTTCAGCAAAATAATAAGCTTTTTCTCTTTCTGCTGGTTTCATTTTAGATGCATATTTGTTTACTCCTGCTATGAATTCATTATTAACCTGTCTATTAAAATATCCTTTTTTCTCATAACCAATATCATGTTGTCTACATAATCTATCTAGTATATCTACTGGTTTTGGACCTTTTTTAGTATCCCCAAAAAATGGTCCGCAGTAACATCCATGCAATTCATTAATCTTACTACCATTTCTATGTTGGTATACATATTTTAATATAGACCAAGTTGATAATCTACTAATTTCTTCTTTTGTTTTATATTTTTTGGCAGCTACTTTTGGTGATAAATTAGTATTCTTTTTAGGATTTAAAACTTTTCCTTTTTTTGCTAGATTATTATTTTTTAAATTCTTTTTATTATTCTTTTTAGAATTTACAGCTGCACCTTTCTTATTTTGATTTCGTTTCGATACCAAATTAGTTTTATTTGAGTTCTTTTTATTATTTTTAGTCACTTTACTAGTTTTACTATTATTTCCTTTTTTAGAAGTTAATGACTGATTTTTATGATTTGTTGCTTTCCCCTTAACATTTCCTTTATTACTTACAGCATTTGATTTTTTATTATTATTTTTAGCTGTATTTAATTTATTATTTTTTGAAGTTATAGTATTTAAATTTGAAGTAGTACGTTTATTAGAATGAGAACCTTTGTTTATATTTGTACTATTTCCTTTTGTTGCTAAATTACTAGGTTTTGAATTTCTATTACCTTTTGTATTTTTTGCTTTTGAATTAGATTTACTGCTTACAACTGCACCATGCCCTTTAGTATTTGAACTTATTCCTGTAGTTGCACTGTGTCCTTTTGAACTTGAATTTCTTCCTGTAGTTGCACTGTGTCCTTTTGAACTTGAATTTCTTCCTGCAGTTGCGCTGTGTCCTTTTGAACTTGAACTTCTTCCTGCGGTTGCGCTGTGTCCTTTTGAACTTGAGCTTCTTCCTGAAGTTGCGCTGTGTCCTTTTGAACTTGAGCTTCTTCCTGAGTTTGCACTGTGTCCACTTGAATGTGAACTTCTTCCTGAGCTTGCACTATGTCCGCTTGAATGTGAACTTCTTCCTGAGCTTGCACTATGTCCACTTGAATGCGAACTTCTTCCCGAACTTGCACTATGTCCACTTGAATGCGAACCACTTCTAGCAAATGCTTGATTATGACTATCAGTAACCGCTGCAGCTCCACATAATATTGTTGTTAACGCAAATATTGTCATTCCTTTTTTCATATCAGAAATCTCCTTTAAGATAAATTAAAAATCAACCAAGTTAGTTAATTTTATATTACACTATATCAAAACAATATTCTTTTTTCAAGTATAAATTTAAAGGGTTTCCTTGTTATTAATAACAATATTTTTATTAAATATACTATTGATATCTACATAATATATTTATATTTTTTAAATAAATATATATTTTAATCTTTAATTTTATTCTATACTAATTCTAAAGCCATTTACAGACAAATATCATTTAATATTTTTTTATAACACTTATGTTTCAACTCAGACTTCTTAATTTACATAATAATAATTATCTAAACAACAAAATAAAAAAACTTTTAAAATTTATATGATTTTTAATTAACTAACTTACCAAAATATTAATATAAATTATATTTAAGATATAAAATTAATCAAGGTATAATCATATTCTTGATCTTTTAGCTTAGCAACATTGATTACCATATCAATCTCACTAGCACTATTTTCTATTGCTTCTCTAGCTTCAAAAACTTTAGATATTGTAGTTATAGCTCTTAACGGAAAACCTTCTACAGCAGCTACTTTAAAATCAGATCTTTCTAATAAAATTATTCTTATCCATTAGCCAAAAGCACCTTTATTATCATAAATTTTAAAAAGCTTTGTTTCTATTTTTACTTAGAGTCAAAGCTTTTTAAATTAATAAATATTAAGTTTTAAATATAGAGTACACTTCTTTTATTATAGTTATAAAATAATACCTTATAAACTAACGAGCTCTTCTTGGTTGATTTTGTAATAGAAATGGATTATTCCCACTTCCTCTATCTCCTGCACGTTCTATATTTCTATGCGGAACAGTTCCAAATGAAATAATTCTATTTGAATTAAAAAGACTTCCTATCGCCTTAACTCCTTTCGAAATTAAATTTACAGTTCCCTTAACTCCATCAGAAATTAAATTATACGCCATTCTTACTGGAGCGCTAATAATACTAGCTACTTTTGCTACTTCTTGTAAAGGAGTTTTATTCATACGTTCAAATCCTTCAGCGTAATAATAGGCTTTTTCTCTTTCTGCCGGTTTCATTTTAGATGCATTTTTATTAACAAATTCTATAAATCTATTGTTTACATCTCTGTTAAAATATCCCTTTTTATCATAACCCTCGTCATGTATTTTGCAGCCTAAATCTAATAAATCTACAGGAGGAGGACCATTTTTTATATCCCCGTGCCCTGGGCCACAATAATTCCCATGTAATTGAGTAATACCTTTACCATCTCTATTTTTAATTATATCCTTTAATAACTGTGCCGTAGATAATTTACTAATTTCTTCTTTAGTTTTATATTTTTTAGTATCAACCACAGTCTTATTATTAGCTGTTAGTTTTGGATCTACCGCTTTTTCTTTATTAACTAAATTAACTTTTTTCGCGTTTTTATCAGTATTTTTTTTAGTAGCTACAGTTTTAGAATTTGATGTTTTTGTTATAAAAGCTTTGTCATGTTCTGCAACTATAGTATCTAAATGTGAAATTGCTATATTTTTAGAATTAGTTGGCTTTGTTGATTTTTTTGTGAAAGCTTTGTTATGCCCTGCAACTATAGCATCTAAATGTGAATTTATTAGATTTTTAGAGCTAGTTGGCTTTGTTGATTCTTTTATAAAAGCTTTGTCATGTTCTGCAACTATAGCATCTAAATGTGAAATTGCTATGTTTTTAGAGTTAGTTGGCTTTGTTGATTTTTTTGTAAAAGCTTTGTTATGCCCTACAACTAAAGTATCTAAATGAGAATTTACTATATTATTATAGTTAGTTGGCTCATTAGATTTTTTATTATAAGCTTTATTATGATTAGCAACTAGAGAAGTGGTACTATTTTTAGAATTAGCTACGTTTTTTGTGTTAACATTTTTCCCCTTTGTAGCTGCATTAGTAGTTTTTAAATTTGAATTTCTTCCTACTACTGCAGTATGTCCTTTGAAATTTGAACCTTTTCCTGCAGTTACACTATGTCCTTTTGAATTTGTACTTCTTCCTACTGTTGCATTATGTCCTTTTGAGTGTGAGTTTTTCCCTGAGTTTGCACTGTGTGCACTTGAATGTGAACTTCTTCCTGAACTTCCACTATGTCCGCTTGAATGTGAACTTCTTCCCGTGCTTGCACTATGTCCGCTTGAATGTGAACTTCTTCCTGAACTTGCACTGTGTCCACTTGAATGTGAGCTTCTTCCCGAGCTTGCACTATGTCCACTTGAATGTGAGCTTCTTCCTGAACTTGCACTATGTCCACTTGAATGTGAGCTTCTTCCCGAGTTTGCGCTATGTCCACTTGAATGTGATCCACTTCTAGCAAATGCTTGATTATGATTTTCTGTAATAGCTGCTGCACCACATAATATTGTTGTTAATGCAAATATTGTCATTCTTTTTTTCATACCAGAATCCTCCTTTAATTCAATTTTATAACTACATATTAGTTAACTTTGTATTTCACTATATCAGATTATTTTTCTTTTTTCAAGTAAAATTTTAGAATGTTTTCTTGCAATAATCAACAATGTTTTTACTATATCTACTATAAATATCTAAATAATATATTTCTATTTTTAAAATAAATATATATTTTAACTTTTTCACATTTTTATTTTGAATTTATATTATTATATTAATATTTGTAAACATATTATTTTTAATATTCTTTTATAACACTTATATTTTAAATCTTACTTTTTTATTAATAATTAAATAAGTTTCTAAATAATAATTTAAAAATAATTTCTGTTTTTATTTAGACAAAATAAAAAAGAGGTATAAAATTTATACCTCCATTTAAATTTTATCTATTCCATTATTGCGATACCTGAGCTTGTACCTAATCTGTCAGCACCAAGTTCTATATATTTTTCAGCAGTTTCTTTATCCTTTACTCCACCACTTGCTTTTACTTTTGCATTATTACCAACAGTTTCTTTCATTAGCTTAACATCTTCAAACGTTGCACCACCTGTTCCAAAACCAGTTGAAGTTTTTACAAAATCAGCCTTTGCAGCTAAAGCTAATTCACAAGCTTTAACTTTTTCTTCATCAGTCAGATAACAAGTTTCAATAATTACTTTAAGAACATTTTCACCAATTACCTCTTTAATTTGACGAATTTCTTCTCTTACATAATCATATTCTTGATCTTTTAATTTAGCAACATTGATTACCATATCAATTTCACTAGCTCCATTTTCTATTGCTTCTTTAGCTTCGAATACTTTTGATGTAGTAGTCATAGCACCTAGCGGAAAACCAACTACAGCTGCTACTTTAACATCTGTTCCTTCTAAGTAGTTTTTAGCATCATTTACATAACATCCATTAACACATACGCTATAAAAATTATATTCTCTTGCTTCTTCGCATAATTTTCTAATATCTTCTTTATTAGCTGTTGCTTTTAATACAGTGTGATCAATATATTTATTTAATTCCATTTTATACCTCTATTCTATTATTTCTAAAATATTTTTAATGTTTTCTACTTTATTTTTACCAACTACAAACGCATCTAAAATCATATTTTTACTAGATTCTATATTTTTAGAATCATTATAATATATTTCAGCTATTAAATCACCTACTTGTACTTTATCCCCTACTTTTTTCTTAAGTAATAAACCTACTGCATGATCCACTTCATCTTCTTTTGTAGCTCGACCTGCCCCTATAACCATAGCCGCTTTACCAATCTCTTCAGCCTTTATCTTTGTAATATAACCTTCCTCATTTGAATAAACTTCTAAAACTGATTTTGGTGTAGGTAATAGGCTATAATCATTTACAACTTCACCGTTACCTCCACTCAACTCAATAAACTCTTTAAGTAGTTCTAAAGCTTTTCCATTAGCTATTACATTATCAATTATTTTACTAGCTTGTTCAAATGTTTCTACTTCACCTTTATGTTTTAAAGCAAGATAGACAATTTCATAAACTACTTCTTTTAAGTCATTCGACCAGTTCCCTTTTAAGGCTTCTATACCTTCGATTATTTCGTTGGCATTTCCAATACTATAACCTAATGGTTCTTCCATATTAGTTAGTACTGCTATAGTTTTTCTACCTACGCTTTTACCAATCTCAACCATCCTTCTAGATAATTCTCTAGCATCTTCGATAGTTTTCATAAAAGCGCCGTCTCCAACCTTAACATCTAAAATAATAAGATTTGATTGAATAGCTAGTTTTTTACTCATAATACTACTTGCTATTAAAGGAATACTATCTACTGTTGCAGTAACATCACGAAGTGCATATATTTTTTTATCTAATGGTACTATATTATCACTATATCCCATTAAACCAATACCTGTTTTGTTAGCAATCTCTACTAATTCTTCTTTTGTTACACTAAACTTAAAGTTCTCTATAGATTCAAATTTATCTATCGTTCCTCCTGTATGACCTAAACCTTTCCCTGATAATTTAGTTGTTGCCATACCTACTGCAGATAAAATTGGTCCAAGAACTACAGTAACTTTATCTCCTACTCCCCCTGTTGAGTGTTTATCAACAAGATAATAATCTAAATTATCGAAGAAAATTGTATCTCCAGAATCTCTCATTTTCAAGGTGAAATACGTCAACTCTTCTTTAGTCATATTATTAAAATATACAGCCATTAAAAATGAACTCATTTGATAATCAGGAATTTCTTCTTTTAAGTATCCTTCTAAAAGAAAATCTATTTCTTCCTTAGACAATTCCTGATTTTTCTTCTTCTTTTCAATTATATCGACAGCTCTCATGCTATATTCTCCTTAAAATTATGATATTAATTCCCTTCTTTATTATAAATATACTTAGTTTAAAAATCTTTACAATAAAAGTTAGTAATTGTATATTTTTCGTTTTCAATATATATATTATCATTTATTTCAATAATTTGAAGATATTTTTTACTTTTTAATATTTTATATAATTCGCTTTCAGTTTTTTTGCTATATACTATTTTATCACGAATTGTATACATTTGATAGCCTAATATTATTAAAGTATAACTTTTATATTTAAATGAAGTTTTATATAAAATTAAAAATATTATTAATAAGAACGCTACTTTGTATATAAATATTATCTTTTCATTAATAATTAGAAAAGTTAATATTATCATTAAAACTAAATAAATATAATCTATACCTTTTGTTTTTACTACTTCTTCTTTTGAACATACAAAAATATTAGTTGGACGTGTATTGCTTAAAGCTATCAAAGAAAAAATAGAACTAAGTATTAATATAAGAACTAAAATTACATCCTCATTATCTTGCCTTACCAAAGTATAGCCTAATAAAGCAAAATAAAGAGGTATAAATGAATAAATGCAATAACTTATATAGTTAAAAGTCTTTTTCATCTTATACCTCCTATTATTTATCTCTTACTTTTTGGTTTCGATAATATTTCTGAAAAAATTATATCATTAACAATTTTATCTTTATCTACTATTTTCGAGTTTGAGTATATCTCTTGTTCTCTATCTACTATTTTTCTAGTTGTCTGTCTTACATAATTTTGTTTTTTCACCTGAGGTCTTTGATAAGTATGCACAGTTTCAGTAACTTGCTTTTGATTTTGCTTTTTAATCGGCCCTAACTTAACCTTTGGTGTTTTTGTAATAGTTTTAGCTGGATCTTTTTTCTGTTTTTTCTTTTTCTTATTATCTAATAAAAAAGATGCTACAGTTATTATTATAAATATTATGGCTGAAGTACTCATTATTTTCTACCACCATATTTTTTATTTAAATATTCTTTAGCGATTAACCCTCTCACTAAATTTTCTTTTGAGAAAACTAAAGTTGGAGTATCTCCTGCTGCACTATTATTTATATTTTGAAAATTACGTTGTTGTCTAAACTTACTAGTACCTCTATTATAATGTTTATTATAATATTCTTGGTATGTATTTAAAGTAGATTGATTATTTTGTTCAGAAACAGTTTGAACTGATGTTCTAACCGTAGAACTTGCTGTAGAAGAAGTTCCATTAGAATAATTAGATTCATTTTTATTTCTTCTAATTTTTTCAACTGCCTTCAAAGCATTTTCTCGGGCTTCATCTAGTTGCATCTGTTTATTATTATCTAGATTTCTTCTATATTTTTTGCTATCAGAAGAAAATACTGCTATGAAGATAACAAAAATTATGATAAATATTATTGGTGCTGCGAAAATAAGAAATGACATTTCACATCCTCCTTTTATCTAATTATTTGTTTTCTCCTGCTTCTGGTTGAGACATACGTTTAATTGAATCTCTCATTCCTGTATCTGCTTCTAAGTTTTTATAGTTCATATAATCCATTACACCAAGATTTCCGTCTTGGAATGCTTTTGCCATAGCAAGTGGTAATTCAGCCTCTGCTTCTACTACTTTAGCACGCATTTCTTGGATTCTTGCTTTCATCTCTTGTTCAGCAGCTACAGCCATTGCACGACGTTGCTCAGCTTTAGCTTGTGCAATATTTTTATCGGCAATTGCTTGTTCAGTTTGTAGATTTGCACCAATGTTTTGGCCGATATCTACATCAAGAATATCAATCGATAAGATTTCAAATGCAGTACCTGCATCTAATCCTTTATCTAAAATTGTTTTAGAAATTCTATCTGGGTTTTCTAAAACTACTGTATGTGATTCAGAAGAACCGATTGTAGAAACAATTCCTTCACCAACACGGGCAATAACTGTCTCTTCTCCAGCTCCCCCAACTAAACGTTCAATATTAGCACGAACTGTGATTCTTGCTTTAGCTTTAACTTCGATACCGTTGATTGCAACCCCAGCAATGTATGGAGTTTCAATAACTTTTGGATTTACACTCATTTGAACTGCTTGAAGAACATCACGACCTGCAAGGTCGATAGCTGCACAACGTTCAAAAGTTAAACTTACTATATTAGCACGATGAGCTGCAATAAGAGCGTTAATAACTCTGTCTACATTCCCTCCTGCTAAATAGTGACTTTCTAATTGGTTGATACTTACATCTAATCCAGCTTTATGAGCTTTAATCATTGGATTAATAACTCTACTTGGAATAACACGTCTTAAACGCATACCCACTAATGTAAAAATACTAACTTTTACACCAGCAGCGATAGCACTAATCCATAATCCAAGTGGGAAGAATGTAAAGAATACTGAAATAAGTATTAATACTACAACCAATGTAATACCTGAGAATACTAATTCTGGCATATCATTTCCTCCTTAATTATATTTTTCTAACTACTATACGCATACCTTCGACACGTACAACCTCAATTTTATTACCTTTTTCTATAAAATCTCCGTCAGTAACAACATCAAACTTTTCTTCATTTAATACAGCTACACCGGCTGGTCTTAGGTCAGTATAAGACATCATAATACTGCCTACCAGATCACTTCTACTTTCACTAGCGACATAGCCATCTTCAGTAGAAATTGCATCATTTAAAACTAATTGATTTAAAAAGTTTAGTTTTTTATTTAGCACTTTTCTATTGAATAAAAATAAAGCCACTGAAAGCATAAATGAAATTATAATTATGAATGCAATATTATATGTTGATTCATTTACATATATGATTGCATAGACTAAGGTAATCACCCCTACAGTTCCTACTATACCTCCAGGTATAAACATCTCTAGTGCTATAAGAGATACTCCACCAACAAATAGCAAGAATACAAAAATACTTATCCCTGTTTTGTAAGAATGTAAGGCAATATATATCGCTAAACTGATTATTGACGTTATTCCAAAGAAACCAAATTTCTTAGAAAATAACTGTTGACAAAATGCCAGCGACAATATTAATAAAAGAATCCAATCGAGATATAAATATAAATCAGTCATTTTATCACCTCATTTTTGCATATTCTTTTTCTAAATAAGTTAGCAATTCATCTCTTGTAAAAATATTCCCATGACCTGGGATAGCATACTCAAAATCAATTTGCGTTATCTTATCGATATAATCACGAAGCTTAACTTTATCATAGCTCATAGGTTTAGTATAATAATTTTTAGCATGGCTATCTCCTAAAAATAATACTTTCTCCTCAGCAATATAAATTAAAAATGCATCATCAGAATGTGAATTGTCACTAGCTATGCAATTCAACTTTATCCCACCTAAATTCAAAGTAATATCACCTACTTTAGGCATATCAGGAATTCTTATTTTGATATCATGATTTTCATAAACCTTTTTTAGAACATCCGCACTATATTTAATTTCAGAACCATCTTCAACTCTTTTGTATAAACTTTCATCATCCCATTTTAAATTAGAAAATTCAACAAGGGCATCTCTTGCTCGTTGCGTTGATATAATTGGAATATCCAAATATCCTGCTCCAAAACTGTGATCCCAGTGATGATGAGTAAGTATTATATAGCTAGGTAATGGTAATTCATTTTCTTTTAATTCATCAAGAAATTGTTTAACTTGTTCAGGTCCATTTCCTGCATCAAGCATTACAGAAAAATTTTTACCTTTTACATAACCTATTGCAGGTTCTAGATACATATAACGCTGTTTTGTATAATATAGATTTTCTGAAAATTTAATTAGCATTTTTTTTACTTCCTTTTGATTATAGGTATATTATAGCATAATTAATAATTATTTACAAACTGGCCTTCTTTATAAAAAACAGCTGTAAAAGAGTATTTGTAGACTCTATTACAGCTGTTTTTATTATATTATGTATTACCAAAATAGTGCTAATGCTACTTGATAAATATAGTAACCTAAAAGTCCTATTCCTACTAATACAAACATTGCATAGATTAACCAAGTTGCTAAATATAAAGTATAACCTATTGCTTTAACGATATTAGTTACACTTAACCATAAGTGTCTTCCTATCGCTACAAGAATTGAAGGAACACCACCTTTATAGACTTCATCTTGATTATCTAAATCCCCGAATTTAAATATTGACATTAATTTCATCATAATTATCTCCTCCCAAAATAATTATTCTTTTACACCCTTATTATACTATATATATATATATATGCAAACAATTACAATACACTTTTTTTAATACTTTTTATAAAAAAATACTAGAGTATTAATACTCTAGCATTGATATGGAGATGGCGGGATTTGAACCCGCGTCCAAAAATACCTCCCCTTAGCTTCTACATGTTTAGTTTACCTATTAAATTTAATTTTCCACTTAAGCCGATAAACAGGCAATGAAAAACGAGTTTGATTAATCTCTTATTTTTCTCTACAAACGGAAGAGAAAAATCGTAGACTGCTAATTAATGAACCGATTAGCTTTGTCACAGTCAAACAAAGTAATCAGCCTTTAGCTTATTAAGCTGCTAAAGCGTAATTTGTTTTTTCGCCAGTTATATTTAACTGATGTGTTGTTAAAGGAGCCAACCCTCCTACATGCCACTAAGAAGACTAGTATCCCTGTCGAATCCTAAACATCCCCTTAATTTATTATTTATTTAGTTTATCACATTTTCATCATTATGTAAAATTTTACAATTAATTCTAAGAGTTACTATTATGCTTAATTTACAGTATTTTACATATTTACTTGAATATATAATCTTAATTCCCAAGTATAACATAAATATGTTATAATCTATGTACTGAATAAATTTTACGTTGGAGGTTATATGGAAACTCTTATTAATAGACTACGTCCTAAAAAAATAGATGATATTATAGGTCAACATCATCTTATAGGAGAAAATAAAGTATTAACGAAAATAGTAACGAGCAAAAAAATGTTTTCTTTTATTTTATACGGACCTCCTGGCACTGGAAAAACATCAATTGCAAATGCACTTGCGAATGAACTAGATTATAAGTTTAAAATATTAAATGCAGTAAATTGTACTAAAAAAGATCTTACTACTGTAATCGAGGAGTCTAAAAGATTCAAAAAAGTTATTTTACTACTAGATGAATTTCATAGACTTACAAAACCTATGCAAGATATTCTGCTACCTGAAATAGAATACGATAATATATATGTTATAGGGTGTACAACAAATAATCCCTATCATACCGTTAATCCTGCGATTAGGTCCAGATTAATAATTTTTGAATTAAAACAAGTATCAGAAAATGATATTTACGAATATCTTAAAAAGATATCAAAAAATAATGAAATATTCCCTAAAAATCTAACTATAGATGACGATGTACTTAAAACTATATCATTAAATTCATCTGGAGATCTAAGATTTTCACTTAATACTTTTGAAATATTATACAATCTTTCAAATGAAAATGAGCATATAACTAAAGAAAAACTATTAAGCCTATCTTTAGGAAACTTTAAAAACTATGATAAAGATGGCGATGCATTTTACGATATTATCAGTGCCTTCCAAAAATCAATTCGAGGAAGTGATGTTGATGCATCCCTTTATTACTTAGCACTTCTTATAGATAGCGGGGATTTAGATACTATATATCGACGTATGAGCGTAATTGCTTATGAAGATATTGGTCTAGCTAATCCTAATATTGGTCCTTTTGTACATGCAGCTATAGAAACTGCAAAGATGCTTGGGCTACCTGAAGCACGTATCCCATTGGCTAATGCAGTAATCCAATTAGCTCTTTCAGTAAAATCTAATACTGCAATCACGGCTATAGATTCTGCGCTTAGTGAAATAAAAACAAATCCTAAATTTGTTATCCCTGATCACCTTCGTGATAGTCACTACTATGGTGCTGATAAACTTAATAGAGGTGTTGGGTATAAATACCCTCACAGTCATCCAAGCGGTTATATTAAACAACAATATTTACCAGACAATTTAGTAGGTCGTTCTTTCTATACTCCAAAAACAAATAATAAGAATGAACAAAACCTTGCTCAATATAAAAAATTTGTAGACAATTCTAAGTAACAAAAAAAGTTAGTTACAAAAGCGTAACTAACTTTTTTATTATTCTCCTAGAATTTTAACTTCACATTCAAGCTCAACACCTGAGTTTTCTAGTACTTTTTCTTGAACTTTTTTAATTAGATTCTTATAATCTTCACAAGTTGCATTGTTAACATTAACCATAAATCCAGCATGTTTTTTAGAAACTTGTGCTCCACCTACAGTTAAACCTTGTAATCCAGCATCTTGAATTAATTTACCTGCAAAGTAACCTTCTGGTCTTTTGAACACTGAACCACATGAAGGATACTCTAAAGGTTGTTTATCTGAACGTTGTTTATTTAAGTCTTCTACTTTAGCAACTATTTCTTCTTTGTTACCTTTATCCATTTTAAAATAAACTTTTGAGATAATTTCTTTTGTTTCTTGTATTACTGAATGACGATATGAAAATTGCATTTCTTCATTAGTATAAGTTTTCTTTTCACCATTTCTTGTAAATACTTCCACTTTTTGAACAACTTCTTTCATTTCCCCACCATAGGCACCAGCATTCATAAATATTGCTCCACCTACACTTCCAGGTATACCGCATGAAAATTCAAGATTTGTTAAACTATTTTCTATACAAAAATTAGCTAATTCTTCTAAAGTTGTTCCTGCATAACAAGTTAGTATATTATCTTCAGATAAAGTAATAGTATTTAATTCGCTAGTAATTACTACAATTCCTCTAATACCAGTATCTGAAATTAAAACATTAGAGCCATTACCTAATATAGTTAAATCTATATCATTATCATTACTATACTTAATAATGTTTTGGAAATCTTCTTCTGATTTTACTCTTACTAGTATATCAGCATTTCCTCCTGTTTTTGTAAAACTATATTTTTTTAGAGCTTCATTCTCTAAAACATCACTATTTTTTAAAATATTTTTTATAGCTTCTACTCTAGACATCTTTCTCAATCCTCTTTATCATTTTGTTTATAAATTCTAATTTATTAAGTGAATACTCCTTGTATGAACTCACACAGTTTTCACTTTTAAACTTATTATATTCTTCTACTAATTTTTCGTTATTAAATACTTCCTTAAATCTCAAGAAATCTTGATGAATATCTGTCCCTCTTTGAACAATATACAGTACCACATCATAACTCATAGAAAAATAATCTGTTAATCTTGCATACTTTATTATACCTTTAATTCCATTATGAGCAATTCTATGATACTTAATATTGTTAAGTCTTTTTTCATCAAACGTTGTTATTTCATGTAAATTCTCTACAACGACAAGAATATCTAATATTTTTTCACCATATAAGCCTTCTTTGCTGGTAGCACCAATATGCGTAAATTCACAATCAGGCATTTTAGGTATTTCTTGTATTTTCTTTATTTCATTCTTAAAAGTATTAACATACTCATTTATATTAATAATCTTTTCAATTTTAATAGTTCTCTTATCCATTTGAAAAATCCAATCATTAAATTAAATATCCTTTATATTATAGACGTTATTCGTTATAAAGTAAAGTATTTATAGTATTCTAATTATTCACAACATTCTTTATGACAAAAACAATCTACAGTATGATCATTTATCATACCAATTGCTTGCATATAGCTATAAATAATTGTGCTACCTACAAAGGTAAATCCTCGCTTTTTCATATCTTTACTAATAGCATCTGACAACTCAGTTTTGCTTGGAACATCTGAAGAAGTTTTATGATTTGAATTTATAGTTTTATAGTTTGTAAAATTCCATATATATTTATCGAACGATCCAAATTCTTCTTGTATTTTTATAAAAGCTATAGCGTTTTTTCTTACACCATATATTTTTAATTTATTTCTTATAATACCTTCATCACTACGTAATGATTCTAAGTATTCATCACTATAATTAGCACAAATATTATAATCAAAATTATCAAAGGCTCTTTTAAAGTTTTCTCTTTTCTTTAAAATTAATGACCAGCTTAAACCAGCTTGCATTCCTTCTAAAATTAGATACTCAAACAATTCTCTTTCATCATGAGTTTTTCTTCCCCACTCTGTATCGTGATATGCTATATCTAATTCACCTTTTGCCCATGAACATCTCACTTTATTCATCAACTTCCTCCATATTTTCATTTACAATAGCAATCATATCACGGATTCTTCTAATACTATATTTTTCTTTTTTATCTATTTCTAAGTAGAATCCATCTTTCGCAACTATTCTAACATCTTTATGCGGTGTTAATGCAGAAAATAGTTCTTTACCTTTTAATCTAGACAGTATATTTTTGTCAAAACTAACTATTACCTTATTAGCTAATTCTTTAATACTCTCTACAGAAGTACTTTTAGCCATAACTTTTAAATAACAAATATCTACTAAATTATTAACTTCTTGGCCAAAATCAGAAAATCTATCAATTAAATCTTCTACAATAATATCTATTTCCTCATCAGTTGTAGCGTTATTGAATCTCTTATAAAAGTCAATTTTATCCGCATCACTGCTGATATAGTCTTTTGGAATAAATGCATCAACATTTAACTTAATTTCTAAAGTTTCTTCTTCTACTTCAAAAACGTCTTTAGTTAGTTTTGGAGCCACTTCTTTAATAATATTTTCGTAGTATGATATATCTTGAGTTTTATCTTTTTCTAGTATGGGTTCTAAAACACCTTTTTTAGCTTGTATTTCTTGTTCCAACATCTGTGAGTACAGAGTGTATCCAACTGAATCAATAAATCCATGCTGTCTTCCTCCTAATACATCACCAGCACCACGAATTGATAAATCTTGCATAGCAATCTTAAATCCACTTCCCAAAGTAGTGAAGTTTTTTATAGCTGAGAGTCTTTTTTCTGAATTCTCAGTTAGTGATTTAAATGGTTTATACATTAAATAAGCATATGCTTCTCGACTACTACGACCTACACGGCCTCTTAGCTGATAAAGCTGACTAAGCCCAAATTTATCAGCATCTTCAACAATAAGTGTATTAACATTAGATATATCTATTCCTGTTTCTATAATTGTTGTTGTAATCAACATATCATATTTTCTATCAATAACATCAGTCATGATATTTTCAAGTTCGCGTTGTGTCATTCTCCCATGTGCGTAGGCAATATTTACATCCGGTAAAAGTTTTTTTAGTTCTAAATACTTTTCATCTATACTTTCAACTTTATTATACACATAGAATACTTGTCCACCACGTGATACTTCATTCATAACAGCTTCTTTTATTACCATATTATTTTGTGAAGTCACAAATGTTTGAATAGGCTGACGCTCTTTTGGTGGCGTTTCTATTACCGATAAATCTCTAATTCCTATTAAACTCATATGCAATGTTCTTGGAATTGGTGTTGCACTCAGTGTTAAGACATCTACTGTATTTTTTAGATGTTTAATTTTTTCCTTATGTTTAACACCAAAACGCTGTTCCTCATCAATTATTAGTAAACCTAAATCATTGTACACAAACTTATCATTTAAAAGTTTATGAGTTCCAATCATAATATCGATTTTACCTTCTTTTAGTCGCTTGCATATATTGGTAATATCCTTAGCTGTATTAAATCTACTGACTACTTCTATGTTAATAGGGAAATTTTCAAAACGATTAACAAAATTATCATAATGTTGTTCAGCTAAAAGAGTAGTTGGTACAAGCACAGCAACTTGCTTACCATCCATAACTGCTTTAAAGGCAACACGCATAGCCACTTCTGTCTTACCAAAACCTACATCACCACATAATAAACGATCCATCGGACGCTCTTTTTCCATATCTCGTTTAATCTCTTCTGTAGCTTTCAATTGATCATCTGTTGGGACAAATGGAAAGTCCGCTTCAAATTCATATTGCATACTTCCATCCTGACTATATGCATATCCTGAACTAAGTTCTCTTTTTATATATAGCTTAATTAGATCTTCTGAAATATCTTCAATTTCTCGTCGAACTTTATTTTTAACCTGTTGCCATTTTTTTGTACCTAGCTTATTTAAAGCAGGTTTTCTGTTATCTGTAGAGGCTGTATATTTCTGTATATAGTTCATATTATTTATATCTACATAAATAATATCTCCACCGTCATATACTATTTTTAAAAAGTCTTTATATACTCCTCCTACTTCTACATTTTCAATACCTTCATATAAACCAATACCATGACTAACGTGAACAATATAGTCACCTACATTTAATTCCTGATAATTTCTTATTTTTTCAGAGTTAGTATATTTAAAATTTAAACGACGTTTTTTTCTCTCTTCTTTTGTAAATAGTTCTCTAGGAGTTAATAAAAATATTTTATTTTTTTTATCTTCAAAACCTTTTAAACGGAACTTGTTGATATCAATAAATATTTTTCCTTCTTTAATACCATAGTAAATATCATCATAAAAATAATTATCAAACAGTATTTTCTCTACATAATCTTTTTGTTTTTGAGTATTTAAAGAAATAAGCACCTTATAATTTTCATTTAATTTTTCTCTTATTTCTTTTGCTAAAAACTCTTCACTAGAATAATATGCTAAATCTCTAATATCAAGATTATAGTTTTTCTCAATTATCTTCTCATTTAATTTTAACGTTGATAAATAGTACTTAATTGTATTTATATTTTGAAGTTTTTCAAAAGCGTGGCTATCAATTACTTCTTGGAATATATAATTTCTATTAATTTCCTGCAAATTAGTTAAGAAATATTCTCGAAGCCCTTCTATTTTTTCCAATATTTTATGATAATTATCAAAGAAAATAATTGTATTCTCATCAAGATAATCAATTATACTAAATGGTGTTTTATATATTAAATTAGAAAAACTCTCTAGACTACTAAAGTCACCTGTAGCATGATATAATTCAATCTTTTCCTTTAGATACTGATTAATATCTTGATAATTTTCTAATTCTTTCAGTTTTTTATCATTAATCTTTTCTTGTAATTTTCCTACAACTACATCTTTTTCTTCACTTGTTAAGAAAAAGTCACTTGTAGGATATATTTCTATCTTATCTACTTTTTTTAATGACTTCTGTGTACTTTCATCAAATAGTCTTATACTATCAAGCTCATCATCAAAAAAATCTAACCTTACAGGTTTTTCACTTAACGGGCTGAAAATATCAACAATACTTCCTCGTTTAGAAAACTCACCTACTACATCAACACTTTCAACCTTTTTATATCCCATATTTACAAGTTTCTTTTGTAAGTCATTAAAACTAATTTCCGTATCTAAATTAATCTCAAAACTATTATCTTTAAAGTCTTTAGGATTTTTTACAGTTCTATAAATAGCTTCAATTGGAATAATTATAATACTAGGTGTTTTAGTTACAATATTCTCTAAAACTTTTATTGAATTTTGTATTAAATCATTACTTTTTGTAGTATATCGTTTTAATATATCTATTTCAGGATATATATATGTCTCTTCTTCAAATTCGCATATAATAGAAAATAATTCTTCTGCTTCAGCCTTATTTTGTGTGAATACTGTAGTGATTTTATTATTTTTTTTAAATTCATTATAGATTTCTAAAGCACGTGTAGTAATATTTTGCCCAAAAACTCCTATATTATTTAATTTTTTATCAAAATTTAAATCAACTATATTTAATAGAGTTTCTTTTAACATGATACCTCCTCTTTCCAACGACAAATAGCAGGAACAAACCTCTACTAAGATAGTATTAGTTTACTCGCTGCATTGTTTTTATTAATTATATTTATTCATTAATTCCACGAAGTTCATTTTTGAGAAGTCTTCGATACAATTAATACTCTTTGAATATATTTTTTCAATTTCAACCATTTCATCTTTCGAAAAGCGACCAAGTACATAGTCAACCACTTTCATCGGTGGTGTTGGTCTATCTATTCCAATTTTTAAACGATTGAATTTTTCTGTTCCAAGATGACTAATTATACTCTTAATACCATTATGGCCTCCACTGCTTCCTTTTGCTTTTAATTTGAAGTTGGCAGTTTTTGTATCTAAATCATCATATATAACTAAAATATCTTCAATATCAATTTCAAAATAATCGTAAAACTTTCTTAATGCTTCACCAGATAGGTTCATATATGTAGTTGGTTTAACTAATATATATTTTTCTCCATTATAGTGTGTCATAGCATACTCAGCATTAAACTTATTTTTATCAAAACTTACACCCCATGATTTTGCTAATTCATCAAGAATCATAAAACCTATGTTGTGTCTAGTATTCTCATATTGCTTACCGGGATTACCTAACCCTACTATTAGTTTCATTTAATTCCTCTTTTCCTTTACTATCGAATATAAACAGAAGGCAACGACCTCGCTGCCTTCTTATATAATATATTAATTTAAAGTATTACTCAAATAGAACACTTACTGGCTCATTGTGGTGAATTCTATAGATAGCTTTAGCTATTAGATCTCCTACGCATAACGGAACCATTTTGTCTAATTTTTTCTCCTCTGGGATATGAATAGTATTAGCGTAAACTAATTCTTTAATTGGAGAATTTTCAATTCTTTCTAATGCTTGTCCACTTAATACAGCATGTGAGCAACTAGCGTAAACTTCTTTGGCTCCTCTATCTTTAAGAGCTTTTGCTCCAAGAGTTATTGTTCCTGCTGTATCGATTATGTCGTCGATAAGAATACAAGTTTTACCTTCAATGTTACCAACAATATTCATTACTTCAGCTACATTTGGTTTTGGTCTTCTCTTATCGATAATGGCGATTGGCGTATTTAACGCATCTGCTAATTTTCTTGCACGAGTAACTCCACCATGGTCTGGTGAAACAACAACTACATCCTCCATATCAGGAATTTTCTTTTTAAAGTAGTTGGCAATAATAGGTGCTGCCATTAAATGATCTACTGGTATATCAAAGAATCCTTGAATTTGAAGTGCATGAAGATCAAGTGCAATTATTCTATCTGCACCTGCAACTTGTAATAAGTTAGCAATTAATTTAGCAGTAATTGGCTCACGGCTTCTTGCTTTTCTATCTTGACGAGCATATCCATAGTAAGGGATAACTACGTTAATTGTATCTACAGATGCACGTCTTAATGCATCAATCATAATTAATAAAGTCATTAAATTATCATTAACTGGATCACTAGTTGATTGAATTATGAAAACTTCACATCCACGAACACTTTCCTCTATATTGATAGAAACTTCGCCATCACTGAACTTTTTAACACTACATTTGCTAAGTTCTACACCTAATGATTTTGCTACTTCTTGAGCTAACGGGATATTAGCATTTAATGAAAACAGCTTTAATGGTTTATCTACAAGCATATTAAATTTTCTCCTTAAAATTTGGTTCGATAGTAATACATGTGTATTCTGTTAATTATTATAGCATAAAACGTTGTAAATATCTACTATGTATACTAAAGTGTCAATAAATATATAAAAATTTTTTTTTTATTTTTTATACAATTTAACTATATTAAAAATTTATCTTTTATTTTGTTTTATTTTTATATCTATGATAATATAGACAAAATGAGAATTATTAAATCAAACTTTACTTATTCTCTAAATAGAAATTTAAGGAGTGGATATTATGGACAAAATTTTTGAACTTATTAAAAAAGAAAAACTTAGACAAGATACAAATATAGAGCTTATTGCAAGTGAAAACTTCGTTTCAGAAGATATATTAAAAGCTTCTGGTAGTATCTTAACAAATAAATACGCTGAAGGATATCCTGGAAAAAGATATTATGATGGTTGTGAAGTAATTGATGAAATAGAAAGTATTGCCATCGATAGATTAAAAAAGCTATTTGATGCAAAATTCGTAAACGTTCAAGCGCACTCTGGTTCTAGTGCAAATATCGCTGTTTACATGGCACTACTTACACCTGGTGACACTGTATTAGGTATGAGTATGGATGCCGGCGGGCACTTGACACATGGAAGTAAAGTTAACTTCTCTGGAAAACTTTTTAACGCTGTTTCATACGGTGTAACAAAAGATACGCACACTATAGACTATAATGAAGTTTTACGACTTGCAAGAGAATATAAACCTAAAATGATTATAGCAGGAGCTAGTGCATATTCTAGAATTATTGATTTTACTAAATTTAGAGAAATTGCAGATGAAGTTGGTGCATATCTAATGGTTGATATGGCTCATATTGCTGGATTAGTTGCTGCAGGATATCATCCAAATCCCCTACCTTATGCTGATGTAGTAACATCAACAACCCACAAAACTCTAAGAGGACCGCGTGGAGGTATTATCCTAACTAACAATGAGATAATCGCTACTAAGATAAATAAAATGATTTTCCCCGGTGCTCAAGGTGGCCCACTAGAACATATTGTGGCTGCAAAAGCTATTTGTTTTGGTGAAGCTCTAAAACCTGAATTTAAAATTTACCAAGAGCAAGTATTAAAAAATATGCAAGCTATGGTAAAAACATTTAAAGAAAATAATATTCCTGTAATAAGTAATGGAACGGATAATCATCTATGCCTTATTGATACTTATACTACATATAATGTTACTGGACATGACGCCAGTAACATACTAAGTAAAGCGCAAATTACATGTAATAAAAACGGAATTCCTTTTGACACTTTACCTCCAATGAAAACTAGTGGTCTTCGACTTGGTGCTGCTGCCATGACTACTAAAGGATATATTGAAGAAGATTTTGTAGAAATTACAAATATTATTTGCGATTTACTAAAACAAGGTGAAGAATACTTGCCTACTGCAAAATCACGTGTTAATACATTAGTTTCTAAAAATAGAAAAGAGTTTAGATAATATTTTTTTAAAAAGCAATAAAGTTAATTTTGTTTTCTTTATTGCTTTTTCGCTATTACAGAAAATCTCTAAAAATTTAATTTACTTTTCTGCTTATCGTCACAGTGTAATAGTTCTATAGAAATACTTTCTTCTCCTTTTATATTTCAATTAAATATAGTATAATATGAATAAATAATTTTAATTTAAAGAATTGAGGTATATCAATGACTGAGAAAAAAATGAATGTAGAAAGCTTTAACTTAGATCATACAAAAGTTGTTGCACCATATATTAGATTAGTTGGTGTATATTCAGGAGAAAATGGGGATAAAATTTATAAATATGATATTAGATTTTGTCAACCTAATAAAGAGCATTTAGAAATGCCTAGTCTCCACTCACTAGAGCACCTAATTGCTGAACTTATCAGAAATCACCTTGATAATGTTCTTGACTTTGGTCCAATGGGATGTCAAACAGGATTCTATTTATCTGTAATTAACAATGATAGCTATGAAAGTGTTGAAGAAGCTCTTGCAAAAACTCTAGAAGATGTTTTAGTTGTAAAAGAAGTTCCAGCATGTAATGAAGTTCAATGTGGATGGGCAGCTTCTCACTCATTAGAAGGAGCTCAAAAAGAAGCTAAAAAATTCCTTGATAAACGCGGTGAATGGAAGAATGTATTTAGTAAATAATATAAAAATAACACCTAGTTCATATATACTAGGTGTTATTTTTAACTTTATAAACTTCTCCGTACTATCAGAGGTTTTATTTTCATATTTACATAAATTATTTCTTTTTTTGAAAATAGAAATTTTATAATTTCTTTATGTAAGGTAATCTCTTAACTCCCTTACAATACGACCTCTTCAATAGTTATATTTCCTTCATAAAACTTACTATATCTTATAGTAAATCTCCATATCCTCTTCTAATTAATATTGTTGCTAGAACATCTGATAATTTATTACTATCACTAACTTTTGTTTCAGCTAATTCAGATCTTTTAACACGTTTTTTATATCTTTTTTTTCTTCTTTCTTCAGCTTGTTTCGCTTTTTCATCTTGAACATTTGCTTGTTCTGTTTTTTTATCGTCCACAGGTTTTATTGTTCCTTCGTGTGAATTTTGTTGATCTTGCTTGTTTCCTTCTACTGGTTTAGTTGTTTCTTCTTTTACAGTAGAGCTTGTTTCGTTATCAGCTGGAATAGTAGTTACTTTATCTACTAAAACTAATCTACTATCAATTAAATTAATTCCAAGATTAGCTAATTTATTAGTAACTTCATTTACTGTATTTTGGAACGCTAATTTATTTTCTAACAAGCTATTTGCTTCATTTAGAACTTTTAAGATTTCTTCTTTATTTTGTGTATAAGATTTAACTGAAGCCTCATTTTTTCCATTTAAATCTACTGATGCATTAACTAATTTTGTTGCTGCGTTCACTACAGATGTTAACTGTAATTTATTTGCTTCATTTACTAAAATAGGTACAGTTATATTATTTGTAGTATTATCATCTAAATATAAAACTTTAACTACTGCTTGTTTTGAACCTAATCCAGATAATAAGTCATCTTTTGATAAAATTGATAATTTAACGTTAACTGGAAGTTTTGAAGTATCAATACGTTTTAAAATTTCGCTATCAGTGACACTATTTCCAAACATTACTGATAGTGGTTTATTATCAACCAATGTAGGTAAGAATGTTGCACTTAGAGTCCCTTTCTCTGCTGATACTAGTTTTAGTTTTTTCTGTAATTGATCTATATAACCAACTCCACTCATCCCTTGACGTTTCCCGAAGTTAAAGTCTTTGTGATTATCCATTCGTTTCTCAAAGTAAGAACTATTTGCGTGTGCTCCAAAGCTATTTCCAATATTTATATTATGCTTAGTTTGTAAAAATTTAGGAACTACATTATCGTTATTAGTTACGTAGTTTGTTATTTCATGATTTAATGTCATTTTATCAGTTAAATCACTAGCTTTCCCCATCTTACCTCCACCGAAGAAATTAAATAATCCAGTGTAGATTCTTGGTGCATTAAACGTGTAGCTTCCTCTATATGCTTCAAAATTCTTTTGTCTTGCTTCAGCAGTTGCACGTAAAGTCAGATATCCACCTAGTGAATGTCCAGTAATATATAGATTAGTTATACTTTTATCGTTTCTTAATGAATTTAATAAGTCTAATGTTGCAATACTTTCGTTTGATTCATTTCCTAATACTAATGCGGCATCAGCTTTTAAGTCACCCGCTTGTGCTACGTTAGTACCTGCGATAGCTAAAACTTGAATTTTTTCTCCATTTAAAAATGGAAGATTATTTTTTGTTTCGAATAATGCAGCATCTAATCCATTATCTTGGTGATATGTTTTCTTAAGAGACCAGAATGGAGCTAATTCATTATTCATCATTTTATGAAGATTAGATTTTAATGCTCCTTCCGGAAGATCTTTTGTTAGTATATTTTCTATATTATTATCTTTTTCATAAACTAAGCTCATAAACATTGCCATATCACGTGCTGATACATTCCAAAGTAGTTTATCTTTATCTTCATTATCTGCGATACCATCTCCATCAGTATCAGCAAGTTTTGGGTGAACATTGTATCCTAAATATGTTCTTCCATCTTTTTTATAAATATATAATTCATCTTTATTTAAAATACCATCTCCATCATCATCTGCATCTGGATTTAATACAGCATTTTTATAAAGTAAATTATCATACTTTCCACCTTCTAAACCAATATATCCTTTAGAAATCGCTTCTGCATATTCAGGTGTTAATTTAGAAATAATTTGAACACCTTTTTCAACATTTTCAGCTTCTACTTCTACTTTATTTGTAGCTTGTTTTGTATTTTCTTCTTCATTTTTCTTAATGATATTAGTTAATAAGTCTTTAATATTACTACTATCAGTAGTACGTTTATCTAGTACATTTAGTCCAGATGCTGTTGTACTTTCTTTTTTATTAGATTCCACTTCTTTGTTTGATGGAGTCTCTTTTTGAATTGCTTCTACTTTATTATTTGTGCTAGCTGGTTGTGCTGCTTCTACTTTTTTCTCTACTGTATTATTAGAATTTGTAGTTAAATTATTTACGTTAGTATTTTGTTGTTTATTTGCTTCTACTTTATTTGTAGGAACTTCAGCAGTCGCTGGCTGAGCATTGTTTACTGTAGTAGCTACTTCTGTTTTGTTTTCTTCTACTTTATCGCTAGCTTGTGCATTAGATCCTAAGAAAAGTATAGAACCGATTACTACAGAGGCAATTCCTACTGTAAATTTTTTAATTGAGTATTTCATAATTCTATCTTTTTTGAACATATATTTCTCCTTGATTTTTACCTTCTATATTTTATTCAATTTCAACAAATAGTTATTTTCAAATATTATATTTTTATATATTTATAAATAACTTTTCTTATTATACATAAATACACAATATTTTACAAACTAAGTTTTAAAATATATTTTTATTATAAAGAAGAAGATGATATATTTTTTCCAAAAAAACTTTTATTCAATATATATAAACTACTTTACTTATCTCTAATAAACTATAAATTAAATTAAAACTTAATTTTAATTTAATTTTTAGTATATTAAAATTCTAAAATAATTCTCTCCTAATGGATTTATAAAAACTCTCTAATTTTTTTGAAAAAATTTAAAAAAGCAGATTGAAATTTTCAATCTGCCTTTTATTATTTAGTCGCTAAGCTACGAATTGCGTTTCTATCTAATTCGATTTCTACTTTTGGTGCTATTCTTACTTTTACAGTTACAGTTCCTACTTCTACGATATCACCATAAATCCCTGCAAAAGTTACTATTCTATCTCCTTCTTTCAAAGAGTCTTGAAGAAGTTTTAATTCTTTATTTCTTTTAGATTGTGGTCTAATAATCATGAAGTACATGAATCCAAAAAGAAATACTATCATTAATATATTAATGTATTGTGCTTGCATATTCTACCTCCTATAATTCTATAATATTAATTCTACTATATACTAGCTAAAAAATAAACCTTTTTAAATAATTTATTAGAAATTTTTAGGATTTTCTTTGTTTAATCCATATTTTTCAAAAAATTCTTCTTTATAGTCTAATAGTCTATCTTCCATTATTGCTTGTCGAATATTTTTCATCATATCAATTAAGAAATGAATATTATGAGTAGTTGCTAAACGAGCTCCAAAGACTTCATCAGCTTTAAATAGATGACGAAGATATGCTCTTGTATAGTTTTTACAGCAATAACAAGAACATTCTGGGTCTAATGGTCCAAAGTCTTCTGCGTATTTAGCATTTTTAATTACAACACGTCCTTCTGATGTCATACATGTTCCGTTACGTGCTATACGAGTAGGTAATACACAGTCAAACATATCAATACCTCTTAATACCCCTTCGAATAAGGCATCCGGTGAACCTACTCCCATTAAATATCTAGCTTTGTTTGCTGGTAGTAATGGCGTTACATGCTCCAAAACTCTGTACATCTCATGTTTCGGTTCTCCAACGGATAACCCACCTATAGCGTAACCTGGAAAGTCCATACTTACTAAATCTTTAGCACTTTGTTCACGTAAATCATTGTATCCTGCTCCTTGAACTATCCCAAAAATACTTTGTGTTTTTGGATTTTTATGAGCCTCTAAACATCTTTCAGCCCAACGACTAGTTCTTTCTACAGATTGACGAATATATTTATAATCATGGTTAAAATCAGGACACTCATCGAATGCCATCATAATATCTGAACCTAATGAATTTTGAATGTGCATTGCTTTTTCTGGTGATAAAAATAATTTTTCTCCTGAAAGGTGGTTTTTAAAATGCACACCCTCTTCTTCAATTTTTCTAAAATCACTTAAAGAGAATACTTGGAATCCTCCCGAATCAGTTAGGATGCTTCCATTCCAATTCATAAATTTGTGCAATCCACCAGCTTTTTCTACTATCTTTTCTCCCGGACGTAACCATAAATGGTAAGTGTTTGATAAGATTATATCTGCCCCCATAGCTTTTACTTCTTCTGGTGACATTGTTTTAACAGTGGCTTGAGTTCCAACAGGCATAAATACTGGTGTCTCAAAACTACCATGCGGCGTATGAACAATTCCTAATCTTGCACCAGATTGCTTACAAGTTTTTATATGTTCATACCATACTGCATTTTCTTTTACATCTCTCATATAAAATTTTTCCTTTCTTTTACTAAATTATTATCATTGCGTCTCCAAAACTGAAGAATCTATATTTATTTTCTACTGCAATTTTATATAGTTCTAGTACTTTTTCTCTATTATAAAAAGCACTCACTAACATTATTAGCGATGATTTTGGTAGATGGAAGTTTGTTATTAAACCATCTACACATTTAAATTCAAAACCTGGATAAATAAAAATATTTGTCCAACCCGATGCAGGAACTATTTCCCCATCATTATCTCTTGCAATTGTCTCTAATGTTCTTGTAGAAGTCGTACCTACAGAAAATACTCTTCCACCATTCTTCTTAGTTTCATTTATAACATTAGCAGTTTCTTCATCAAGCGTATAATATTCAGAATGCATATCATGATCTTCTATATTTTCAACAGAAACTGGTCTAAATGTACCTAATCCAACATGAAGAGTAAGATATACTATATTAACACCTTTTTGTTTTATTTTATCTAATAATTCATTTGTAAAATGTAATCCGGCTGTTGGAGCAGCAGAGCTTCCTACTTCTTTTGAATAAACTGTTTGATAACGTTCTTTATCAGTTAGTCTTTCTTTAATATATGGTGGTAAGGGCATTGTTCCTAATTCATCTAAGCGCTCTTGGAAAATTCCTTCATACTTGAATTCAAAATATCTAAAGCCATCGTCAAGAACTTTAACACATTCAGCCTCCATAATACCCTCACCAAATGATACAATACTTCCTACTTTTATTCTTTTAGCAGGTTTTACTAAGCATTCCCACATATTATGTTCTTTATTTTTTAAGAGCAGTACCTCTATAGCAGCTCCTGTGTCTTTTTTTTGCCCATATAAACGTGCTGGCATAACTCTAGTATTATTTAAAACTAAAGTATCTCCTGGATTGAAATAATCAATAATATCAGAGAATACTTTATGCTCATATGTATTTTCTTTTCTATTTATCGTAAGTAACTTACTAGTATCTCTTTTTAACAAAGGTGTTTGAGCTATAAGTTCCTCAGGTAAATAAAAGTCAAATTCTTCTAATTTCATTTATAATCTCCTTTAAAAGTTACCTTTAATATTATAGCTTGAATATCAAAACTTAGCAAGTTAACAGTTGAATTTTATTAATATTTTCTATGCTTTATTATAATAAAAAAGAGATACCTTCAATAAATGAAGAATACCTCTCTAAAATCTTTTATTTATTTCCTCTTATATATTTCACATGAGCTAATACATTAGTTGCTATCCCTAATCCTATACTCAATATAAACATCGAACTTCCCCCATTACTTACAAATGGTAAAGGAACCCCCGTCATTGGTATAGAAGCTGTAATCCCACCAATATTTACTACTGATTGAACAACTAATAAGCTAGCAAATCCTATACAATACATAGCAGCAAACGTATTGCGCGATTTCGTTCCTGCAATAATAACACGACATATAAGCGCTGTTAAAAGCCCTATTACGAATAATACTCCTACAAGACCTAACTCCTCAGCTATAATAGCTAAGATAAAGTCTGTATGCGCCTCTGGCAAGTATCCTAGTTTTTGTATCGAGTTTCCTAAGCCTCTACCAAATAATCCACCATTACCAAAAGCAATATAAGAGTTTATAACTTGATCAGCTGCTGCACTTAAATCTTCTGAGAATGGATTTAAGAATACTTTTATACGATTTGTTCTATATGAAGAACCACTAGAAAACGCACTTTTTACAAAAAGTAAAGCAACAACAATAACTATTGCCATAACTGCTAAAGTTAGCAATCTTTTTATATTTTTAAAATGCATATTAGAACATAGTGTCATAATTCCTACTACTGATAACGTGATTAACATCATACCTGTATCATTCTGGAAGAAAATTATCGCTATTAAAAATAACGGAATCCAGAAAATATTTATTAATTCATTACTTGTACAAACTTTTCTAAGTTTATCTTTTCTGGTTTCTAATATGAACGCCATGTATATTATAATAAATAATTGTGCCAATGTAGATGGCTGGAAACTAAGAGCTCCTAACCTTATCCATGATCTAGCACCGTTAATTGATGAAGATGCAAATGGAATAACTAATAATATCACCATTGCAAAAAATCCATATTGTAGAATGTTTTTATCTCTAAAAACTTCAAATGGAATTGCAACAGAGATAAATATAAATGTTACAAACGATAATACAGCCCATATTGCTTGTCGTTTTAAAAAATAAGTAGTTTCAACTGGAACTGAAGATGTAAAAATTCCATACTTATTTCCTATCATACTAGCACTATAAACCATTATACAACTTAATGTTAGTAAAACTAACAACACTAGTGTATTGGTAATATCTAACTTAGTATGTCTTTTTTCATGTTTTACTGATTTTAATGCTTTTCTATATACCATTATTAGTTCACTTTACTCTGTAAGTCAGTAGAATAGATTAAGCTTACTTTTTCTTCTAACTCTGCAAGGATTTCTTTTCCTGCTTCATTAGTCATACATCCGATTTCTACCGCCAAATTTATCTCCTTAGATAAACCATATATTTGCGTATCAATTACGTCTTGGTATAACGGGCATTTTTTATCACCTTTTACTGATAAACATGCTAATATCATTTCTTCAATTTTCATAACATCTTCTTCTATTCTTTTTCGAACTTTCAAAAATATAAGACTGTTGTCCATTCTTATCTCCTACCCTTCTACTAGTTCCAGATTAATTTCATGTTTAATTATTGCCATAGCTCTTAGAAATTCTTCTTTAGAAATTAATTCTAGTCGTCTTAATTCTCTTACTTCATATTCTACCATACTTAACGTATGTTTTCTATCTTTCATGTATATTAATATACCAAAAGATTTTAAAAATTGTTGTAAATCATAAAAAGTTTGCATAATCTTCACCCTTAATATTTACTTAACTCATCTACTAAATTTTTATATTTATCAATTTTATTTAGTTCATAAGCTTTTTGAGCATACTCTTTAGCACTATTATAATTACCACCTTGACGCTCTATAAGACTTAGATTGTAATAAAATGGTGCAAAAGTATTATCGAAATCTTTTCCTTCATTAAAAACTTTCTTGGCATCTTGAACAGATGATTGAGACATTTTTATCATACCTAATTCATAGTAAGTCAATGCTGACCTGTTTTTTGAATCAAGTTCTTTTTCTAGACTAAAAATTTGCTCATCTGTATAAGTATTTTGCAATCTCTTTTCTATTCTTCCTAATCTATAATTATTTATTACATTCTTTGTATTTACGCCTGCTAAATTTAAACCAAGCCCTAAAATGCAAATACCTAAAGCACTTGCTAATATTATATAGAGATTACGTTTTTTCATTAGTGCTAGCTGTATAAATACCCCTATTATAAATGCTAAAAGACTTAAAACTATTGATATTCTAAACAGCGCAACCATACAGGCTATGTATACTATTGATATAGCACTTACATACATAAACTTTTTATTGTCATTTTTCTCACTTAGTTGACTAATAAATAAAGAACCTAATGCCCCAAAATAAGAAACTACTGCTATATTAACATCAACAGAGAATCCTATTATTAGGAATAAATTAAGTATTAGTGATACTACTAAAATCGTAATTACCGAATTTAATAAATTTAATGATTTGTTCAACAATACTGAACATACCGCAGTTATAAGGACAATCAATCCAAGGCTTTTTATATCATCTATTACAAATGCACTTGTAAAAACTCTATAAAACTGTCCACTTATGATATTTTGATATCTATATTCTAAATATTTATAAATTGATTTTTCACCATGAGTTACATAAAGTAAAAAATAATGTAATATAAAAAATAGTAAATATATTCCAGTTAAAATATTGTATTTTAAATTAAATACACTCCTATTTACTGTATTTCTTTTATATAACTCTATAACTCTAGTTTTATATCTTTCAGTATCAGGAGTTTCATCAATAAACTGTAAATCTTTTTCTTGAACAAAAATTTTCTTGTTTTTATCATTATATAAAAATCTTTCAATAAACAATTTACTAGATATTCTATATTTTTTATAGTCAAGTACTATATCGTCAAATTCTGGGGAAACACATAGAACTTTTATCTTCAAACTATTTAGTTTAAACATTTTTTTCAAGCGTTCATCATTTCTAATTATATTTGATATAACACTATCTATTTCTGTTGATCTAAAGTATTCGCTATAAATAAATCTTATTATTTCATTATCTTCATTAATAAGCCAAACATCTTTTTTTTCAGGTCTATAGTATAAAATACTGTACCTATACTTTGTAATATAAAGATAAATTATCTTCCAAAATTTCTTGTCATTCATAATTTCATACTAATATTTAAAACTTAAATAGACGAAAGTCTATTTAAGTTTTAAATTTGCTACTTCTTGTGAAAAGTCTACATTTTCATTAAGTTTTAAAACATTGATACTTTCTATTGCATCCATATTTGTAACAACACAAGGAGTAATAATATCCTTAGCTTTTTCTTTTACTAATTCTAAATCATAAGTTAGTAATGTTTGGCCTACTTCAATTTTATCCCCAGCAGATACTTTTACATCGAAACCTTCACCTTTCATTGCTACAGTTTCTAATCCAACGTGAATAAGTAATTCAATATCTCCTGATTTAATACCAAATGCGTGTTTAGTTGGGAATACTTGAATGATTTCTCCAGCTACAGGTGATACTAGTGTTCCTTCTTCAGGAATAATAGCAAATCCATCTCCCATCATTTTTTGAGCAAATACTGGGTCTGGTACTTCAGTAATATCAACTACTTTCCCTTTCATATAAGCTTTAAGTACTAGCTCTTCTACTTTTTCTTCTTTATTTCCAAATAATTTTGATAAAAATCCCATTTTAATCCTCCATTTATATATACCTTCTTGATATTACTATTATATACTTTTATTACGCTTTTTTCAATTATTTTTCTCAAATTATTACATATTAATATGAAAATATCTTTACAAAAAAAGTCGCAGATAAATCTACGACTTTTATATTATTCTTCATTATTTACTTCTTCATTATTTTTTTCTTCTTCAGATTTTTCTTTATAGAATAATCCATAGATATATTGTTCAGGATCAAACACTTCTAAATCATCAATATTTTCACCTAATCCTACTAGTTTTACTGGGATATCTAATTCCTTCTTAATTGCTATAACTATACCACCTTTTGCAGTACCATCAAGCTTAGTTAATATAACTCCTGTAACATCACTAACTTCTTTAAATGTTTTTGCCTGAAGAATACCATTCTGTCCTGTTGTAGCATCAATCGTTAATAATACTTCGTGTGGACCTTCTGGAACTTCTCTTTTTATTACTCGAACTATTTTTTCAAGCTCTTTCATTAAATGATCTTTATTTTGTAATCGCCCTGCTGTATCACATAATAATACATCATATCCTTTAGCTTTTGCTGATTGTATTGCATCAAAAATAATTGCGGCAGAATCTGCACCTTCATGTGATTTTACAATATCAGCACCACTTCTTTTTGCCCAAACATCTAATTGATCAATAGCACCAGCTCTAAATGTATCACCAGCAGCTATAAGGACTTTTTTGCCTTCTTTCTTTAAGTTATGAGCTAACTTACCTATTGAAGTTGTCTTACCTACCCCATTTACTCCAACAAATAAGAATATTGATAACTCTTTATCAGGTGCATAATTTAATTCAGATTTAACAGTTCCCTCCATATACACTTCTACTAATTTATCAATAATCATATCTTGAAGTTCACTAGGTTCTTTTAAGTTTTGACGTTGAGATTCTTCTTTTAAATAATCAACTAACTCCAATACCGTATTATAACTTACATCTGACTGAATAAGTAGTTCTTCTAAATCCTCAAAAAATTCTTCATTAATTTCTCTATATGAACTAATTAAGTTATTAAGTGCATTTGAAAAATTATCACGTGATTTTTTAAGACCTTTTTTAAATTTCTCTGTTACAAACTGACTTTCGACAAACTCCTCATATTCATCAAGGGAAATTAATTCAGTGTTTAACTCTTCTTTAGCCGAAAATTTTTCTTTTAATTTATCAAAAAAACTTGCCATTATGTACTCCTTACATCACTTTATTTTTCCATAGAAAAAGGGAGAAACTTCTCCCTTTTAATTAAATTATCAAAGCTTCCTAATAATTAGGGAGTTTTTTCTAATATTCTATTTATGCTTCATGTATGGGAATAGAAAATATTTCATTTCATATCATTTCAAAACCTTTCAAAAAAGCTTGTTTTATCGTGTTTTTACGTTTATTTTCTTTCATTAAAACACGCTATTTTGAAAAGATTTGTCCTTTTTCTGCCCTTTTTTATGGTTGCTTTTTTATATATAATAACATAGATTCACTAAATATAAAAGAGGTAGTTTTTTACTACCTCCTAAATTTTATCTTGTGTTGTGTAAGCAACTTAACACAAACTCATTTTTGTTAACTACATCTTCATATTCGCTAAAGTAAAATTGATAATTTCTATCTAGGTTTTCATCATCGAAATTTACTTGAAAGATTAGTTTTTCATAATCCTCTTCTTCTAAATGTCCTAAATGGCTTTTCAACTCTTCTACACTGTTAGATGTTGTAATGTCATTTGGTTTATCTTCAAACCAAAAATCAACCCATGCTCCCTCTTCTAATACTAACTCATTTACTATTGTCATCATTTTATCGTAGTTTCTCATGTCCATACCTCTTTTTTTATAATAATTATATAGCTTAATTGCGTTGTCTAGCGTGATATTTCCTACCTTACCAGTTTTTCTATATCGGTCTATTTGTTGTACTGTTATCCCTGTTTCTTTAGCTATTTTGTAACTTGTTAAATCTGAGTTTAATAATTCTTCTATTTCTTTTTTCATTATTTATCTCCTGTTAAAACTAAATTTATACAGTAAGCTTCAAATTTTCTTCTTATATATCCTGTTTTGTTTTCGATTAGTTTCAACATTATACCATCAAGTCCAGTTTGTTTTAATGTAGTTAACTCTGAAAAACTTATTGATGAGTATTCAAAAACGTCTTCTGGTGTTACTTCTACAAATTTACAAAAGTCTTTGAAATTCTTGTTAAGGTATTCTCTTTCTTTTGGTAAAAATGCGTGAATATCGTTTATAAATTCTTTTAATACTTCTTTTTTTGTCATGGTTAAATCTCCTTTTGTTTATTTATCTTACATTTATATTATACACAATATTGTGTATAATGTCAATAGATATTTTAAACTTTTTTAATTTTTTAACGGAAATTTTTAAAAATTGCTATTTAAAAGGAAATTTAGACATAAAAAAAGAAGCCCAGCAATTAAGCTAGGCTTTAAAGGGAATAAAATATGAAAAAATTCTATTTTTATTGTATCACATTATTCGCATTCTGTTAAGTATTTATCCTCAATCCACTGGTCTGAATCTTTGTAGTTAACTCTTGACCAACCGTCTTTTTTCTCATAAACTCTTACTCTTGTTCCAGCCGCTACAAACTCTTTGTCCTCGCTCGCTAAGTCTGGTTGGCTTTCAAGGTAGTAGTCGATTGATACTGTAGCTTCATAGTAAGGCGTGTCGCTTTTTGGTAGTTCTATATCTTCATCTAGTATAGATTTTTCAACTACTGCCGCAACGTTTGTAGTATCTCCTACTTTGATTTCTCCGCTATATAGCTTTTTCATTCTATCAATGAAGTAGTTTCTACAGTTTTCAGTACCTGCTCCGTTGTAAGCTCCACCATTAGCATGTAGTTTCATAGAACGGTGCGGACATGCTGTAGCACTGAACTCATGATGTAGCTTAACAGTATCTGAATTAATAGGTAATCCGTAAGAATCTAGCACTTCTGCAGCTAGTAATAATGCTGCGTCTTCATTTGCTAAAAAGTCTTCATCACTTGCTGTCATTGATTGACAAACTTCTACACCTATGAAATTTGCGTTACCATAAGCGTTAGCTGTGTGCCATTCTTGGCGGTTTGTTGGTTGGAATACATACACATCATTTCTATCTACATAATAAGCTGCGAAACCATTTGAAAGAGTACCATTGTTAACTCTATCTCTTAAGAATCCGTCATATTGACTAGCTGTGTTGCCGCCTGCATCTTTGTGTAAAACTATTCCTAGTACTGCGTTTTTCGGTGGTGTAAAGAAAATTCCTTGTTGAAAATAACTGCTATAAATTTCTGCCATTTTTAAATCCTCCTAAATTTGAATAAAATAAAAAGACTATTGCTAGTCTTGTTTTGGCTCTGTATATGTCAAGGCTTGTTCGCTATCTGAGAAACCTTGTGTTGTAGGGTCGTTAACTATCCCTAACAGACCTAACATAAGAAATACTGTGTCAACAATTCCATTAATATTAGTGTTGAACATTTCAGTATTTAAGTTATAACCTAGCAACATTGCAACTTGCTTAATAAGTAGCAATAACGCTGCTATAAACGCTAAAACAAAGCGTTTGTTTTTAAAACGTACTTTCCAATTTATCATAGTTTACACCTCCTTTCCTAGTTTGTCGGCCATGCGTCGCTCGTTAAATATGAGATAGAGCTTACTCGTATATCTCCTATATCTCTATCTGTTGGCACGGGGTCAGTGAACTGGAATCTTAAGTGGTTGTAATCTCCAGCACCTCCTAAATACCATGTACCATAAGGTGCTCCCTTATCGTTGTAGATGTTGCCGATTAATGACGCTTCTGAACGATAACCTGTTGGAATTCCATTACCTTGAATAATATAACAATTTCGTTCTTTATCAGAGCCTTGTAGAACATATCCTGCACCGCCTCTACGGACGATACCAAACCAACCCCATGACAATCCTCCGAACTGATAAGACACTACATTATTAACACGTCTTACTTTGACAACTGAGCCTCCTAATTTTGAAACAGATGGAAGTACTTTCCAACCTGTGTCTCCGATTAGAACTTCCCAACCTGTGTTACCTGTTCCTGTTTTCTTTATCCACTTCAACGCTCCGTTAGTTACTGCCTCGTCAACGTATGTCGTTCCAACAGGTGCTGTTACTACACCGTTTGGCATACCTCGTCCGTGAATTTCCCATTGCTTCGCTTCGAGTACTTTTAATCGATTATCAAGTTCAGTTGTGTTTCCGCCATTACCAGTGTTAGCTGGTAAGTAATTACTAATATTCTTATTAGTGATAAGTTTAACATTGTCATCTTCTCCAAACTCGAAGTCTGGTTGATAATTGTCGGGTATTGCGCTTGCCAACGTATATAAAGCTGTATCTAAGTTTGTATATTTACCGTTACCGCTAATTATTATACGCTCATCTCTATTGAAGTAGATTTTCCCATACGCTTTCGTTTGGTCTCCTTGATTTGTTTTTTGGAAATAAATATAAGGTGTATAACCATTAAGAGCAAGTGTAAAAGGTACTTCATTTCTATCTAGCTTTCTATTAACATCAATTTGTAAGTTACTTAAACTAGTATTTAAATCATTAAACTCCCTTTTAGTAGCAAAATCACTAGTATCAATATTCCCTGCAGGTCTATTCTCTAACACTGTAAGCCTGTTAGTAATATCAGTATCGTTATATGGTTGAGGTAACTCTGTTTTTTTAGCATATTTCTCATGTTCTTCATCATCTAAAAAAGCTTTTTTAAGTTGTTCTTTAGTAACATAATCAGTTAACGGTTGGTGTTCCGTTAAATAATGCTTATCTTCTAACTGTTTGTTAGTAACAAAGTTACTAGTATCGATATTAGCTGTAACTGGTCTATCTTCTAGTTCTTTGATTTTTCGCTTAATCTCGCTATCATCATAACTTGATGTCACTGGTCTGTTTTCCAATTGTGTAACTTTATTTTCAACAGCTTCAACAGTTTTTCTTGTTGCAAAATTGCTAGTATCTATTGTTAGCTGTGTTTTAAGTTCTTCTAGTTTACTATTTGAAACATAGTCAATAGGTAGTTCAGACTTTTTAGCATAATCAACTAAACTCTGATGTGTCGTTATGAATCCTTTACTGTCAACTGTGTCGTTAACTATCTCTGTAATGTTTGGCATTTCGCTCTTAAGTTGATAATCATTAAGTGTTGCTGTTCTTACTACGTCTGAAATATCGCTTGTTCTTACAAACTCTGATAGGTCTGTTTTTAAAGCAAATGTATTTTTAGCTTTTTCTAGCTCTGTTGCTAGTACTTCTTTTGTTAACACGTCCAGCTTGTCAACAACTACACTATTAGCAAAATATCGCTCCTTAACAGGTAGGTTGTCTTTTAAATCATACTCTGACATTTTGACATCAAAAGAGAAACTGTATACATCACTTTCTTTAGTTTCACTTTTTAAAATGATGTAACAGTTTACTCTTTCGTTATCAGTTATTAAGCTAGTATCAAACTTAAATTTAATCTTGTTGTCTTCAATTCTTCCTTGAGTTTCCCAATATTTCACACTCTTAACAAACTTGAATAGTACTGTTATTTCTTCGTTGGTTAAGGTGTGATTGTTTATTGTTAGTTCAAACTCATTGTTATTTTTGTCGTGAGAGTAAAGCTCGCAGTTAGTGCGAACTTTAACCCTCTTATTAACTGTATTGTTAAATGTTAGTTGTATTTTTTTATCAATCATTCTTTACCTCCTTTTTCAATAGGTAAGTTTTTAAAACGTTCAAACATTTCGGTTACTACTCCGTTGCCTTCAAGCGCTTTGTATGAATGGTATAACGCTGTTATGTCTCTCACTTCTTTCAGTGTTACATATCCACGTTCAATCAACTCATTCATATCTTTTAATAATCTATATTTGGTAATAGTTCTTGTTCCGTCTGCTGTCTTTTGTGCTAAGCCTTTTATCTCGTTCAAAGCGTTATTAATATCTTTAAGGTTGTTATTGCCTTTTTCTAAATAATGCTTAAGTACCATTGTTATTACAGAGGTTGCTAAACCGATAATAGCGATTAACACACTATCGTTCATTGTCTACAACTTCCTCTGTTTTATTTATTTTTTCTTTTAGCTCCTTATTCTCATTAAGTAAGTTTTCGTAAGCTACTTTATAGTTTGCTAATTCTATTGTTTTTTCTGCTAATTCTTGTGCTAATAAGTGAATAGGTTGTAATTTATTTTCCATTGATTTTATCCTCTAATCTTTCTATTTTTTCTTGTAGTTCCTTGTTTTGTTCCATTAACTCCTGTACTCCCTTAATAGCGTACATACTTAATCTAAAATGCTCTATCTCTAGAATATCTGGACTTTTAGTAACAAGTGAATCATCTAGCTTTTGAACGTCTTGCGCTATTAATCCAACTTTAACAGGTTTCTGCCCGCCTGTTTCTTTATATTCTTTCTTCCAGTCAAAACTTTTAAACTGTAACTTTTCTATTAAATCTAGTGCTTTAGCTGTAGTAGGTGCGATGTTTTCTTTTAGTTTTTGGTCTGAATAGGTCTCCCCAATTCTTACTGCAAAATAATTTGAGTTGTTCTCGTAAGGATAACCAAATACTATCCTTGAGCCACCCTCTGCACCCCATAACCACGCTAACCAAGATATTTTAGAATATGTTGGATTACCTCTATATCCCCACGGGTGAACAGGGTTATTATTACTCACGTTTGATACAACAACAGACCCCATAAGGTTACTGAATTTTTTAATCTTGTTATCGAAAAATGGGAATCCCATTTTAATTTGTCCGTGAACAGTCATTAATGTTTCATCATATATAGGTTTTGCTTCGTTTGGATTCTGAATATTTGTTATATTGAACACTGATAATCCCTTACCTAGTGAGTTGTAAGTTGCGTTGAACTGCACCCCTACCCCGCTTGCATCTGGTCTATTTTCGTGAGGTAATACAAACCTTACACCAGTCCCGAATGGCTCGAAATAACCATTGTCTCCTATTCTAACTTGTGAACGTCCTGTTATTATGAATCCATCTAGCGTATGTCCCTCTAGTTGCGTTGTGTTGATTTTAACAGTTTTTAAATTGTTGATAAAAGCATTTTTTGAAAATAAATTGTCAATGAATCCCTCATTAGCCATCAATTTATTAATCATTCCATCATCAACTTTTAAATGCGTTCCCTCTATCGCTTCTGCTTGTATGTGTGTTCCTTTGATAGCTCCAAACTTGATATTAGCAGCCTCTATTGTACTAACTCCTAAATGTTTACCTTGAATACTTCCGTCTACTAATAACTCTGCATCTTTCTTTTTAGTGATTTTTAGATTTGAAATAGTAACAGGATTAGTATTCTCATTCATTAGCAATTTAAAACAATACTTTTCTACGTTATTATTTGCAGCTCCTAACCACTCAACAAGAATGTTTTTGTCTAAAAATTCTATACCTTGTCGCTCACTACCTTTTTCGCGTATTAAAAAGTCTTCGTTATGAGTTGCTCCATCTTTAAATACTGTCTCAACTCGCAAAATTAAATTATTTGGTAATTGATTTTCCCAGTCTAACAAGCCTTTTATAACGAACTCATCCCCTCTTTTTAGGTTGTCATGAGTGATATAAGGTGTAATTTGCATCTCGTTAGAATCTAATTTGAACGTTTCTCTTTTTTCAAAATTAGCTATATTATCATAAGTTGGTGTAATTACCATCCTATCGGTTATAGCTTGGATGTTATCGGGATTAGTTACAAGTAAACTTGTTAATGTCTTTCCATCTACTTTTTTTCCTGCCCCTAGCGTTATTCCATCTTTTGTTACACTAACTTCTGATTTTTTCAATACATCGTTCTCAAAAGAGCTTACACTTGCGGATATTTCATTATATTTCTGATTGAAATTAGATACAGCATTATCAACATCATGCTTTACTTGGTTGCTTATTCCCTCTGCAGTTGCAGCTAATATAGTATTAAGTTCAGTTTCTTTAAACTCAGTCAAGAAACCTTTGTTGTTTAGTTTCAAACGCCCCCAAAACTCGCTTGTTTCGTCTCTCATCTCAATATCAAGGTCTCTTAACTGTTTAAAGATACCACTTAATGAGTTTGCTTTTTCGTAAGGGCGCTCGAAAAATGTAACGTCTGTTCCACGCTCTAGCTGTAGTTTTGCTATCTTGGTGCTACCATTACACCCCATGTGATATAGTCTAACTTCTTCATCTTTTTGTGTAGGTGTAAATGTGTGTTCATACTTACCATTTCTAAATAATGCAGCTTGTTTCTTACCATTTATTTCTATATCCACTTTTCCACCTACTCTCTATATAATTTGATTGTTACCCCTGCTACAGAGCTTTCCCCTTGCCAGCCCATTTTTTGAATAAATGCTTCCTTATCTTCTGGACTTGCGAAATAAATATAAAATTGATAATTAGAATATCTAAAAGATTCCATCGTGTTAACTTCAACATCATTTACTGTTATTCTTTTAACAATATTTGCATCTGTGAATCTATAATCATTCGCTGCTACTGATATAAATTCAGAAAAATCATCGTTGAGCATTAAAAAACAACCCTCTAACTTTTTAAGTAAGGTTGTGTATTCCCATATTAATTTATTACCTATGTATCGCTTTATAATAGGTGTAGTACCTAACATTAATCTTAATCTCTCCATACTAACACCTACTTAACAATATCGTAGATAGTATTTAAATCTTTGTAAGGGATTAAGTTGTATTGTTGTTCTGTTCCAACCCAGTATTTAAGGGCTTGCCCGTTCTGTTGGTTAACTATCGTATTACCTTTTAAATCATCTAAATTAGGTTGCCATTTAGGAGGTATTTCCTCTCCAAAACTTATATATGGCTCTGCTATTTTGAAATGCCCATTCTTAACTACATACAAGTAAAACCAGTGCAACTCGTTAATAAAATCAATAGTTTCAGTAATTGTTATCTTTTCTTCGTAAACTGTCCATTTATCTCTAGGGATATCACTTAAATTAATTGATTTTAAAACTTTGTTTCCAGTATGTTTTTTGATGTTTAGATACAAACCACTATCAAGGTTAACATCTGAATAAATGTAAATAGGTAGTCTCAATACTAGCTTATCTCCAGCTTTTAATATTTTTTGTGATGTGTCTATTTGAACACCTGCCCAAGTGTTACTGCCCGCTCCGCTTTTCTTAACATCAAGAGCATTACGCCCGTTATAATCACTTGGGATAATTGCAAGTGTAGGATTACCACTAGTCCTAACGTTAGCATCTGGGAACAGAGAATTAAGAATTAAATTATAATCCCCAATAACTGCATCTTTACCTTTTAAACTTTCTTTTTCTTGTTGTGATAAAGCTTGAAACGTTCCATCTATTCCTTTTTCCCCTTGAATACCTTGTATTCCTTGTATTCCTTGTTCTCCTTTTTCTCCTGCTACATATTTCAAGTCTCTATATCTACTTATCCCGTTACCTATTTTGGCTTTTCCTGTGTCAGTCTCATAACCTAGCTCTCCATCAAGTAAGATTAAAGAGCTTTCTTGCCATTCGCTTAATGACATCCTTTTATGTTGAACTCTTATAGGTATTTTCTCTGCCATTAGTTACCTCCATCAAATATATATGTTGGTGTCTCGCTCCAACTTCCCTCTATATCATCGTTATTGCTATCTGCAATTTCTAAAAACTCTATAGGTGCTGTTACTGGTGCGTTACTCCTAACATTTGTTTTTTTGTTTTGTTCTTTAAACCATAAACTTGAAATTTTTAAAATGTAATAACCATCATAGACATGTAATAACATTTTTTCAGTTTCTCCTACTTCGAAATTAGTGTCTATAGGTTCGTAAAACTCGTTTTCATCTACCAACCTTACCATTAATGGATGTGGAGCAGGTCTACTAAGTTTTAGTTTAATGTCGTAATAATCGTTGTTTGTGCAAATAGCTTCCCAGCTAATAGTGTACTCTTTACCAACTTCGAATCCATCTCCATTATGCTCGATTAATATATATGGTATTCCTGCAGGTATTTCTCTGTTTGTATCTCCCTCTACTCTATTCTTACCATAAGTAATAGAATCATCAGTTCCTACCATTTTTAACGTAGTTTCTGCAATTTGTGTAGTTTCTTCAATTTGTTTTTTTAACTTGTTAAGACTTTCTCCATTAATTGATTTGAAGCGCTCTTCAAATTCTAATACAGCCTGGTTAACTTCTTCTCTAAAAGCTTGTGTAGTCGTGTTAAACTCTTCTCTAATCTTTTTAGAGAATAACTCACTATTAATTACAGCTTTTTCTATTCCTTGCTTTGCGCTATCTTCTATTTCTTTCTTTTTCTCATTGAAATACTTCATAAAGATAGCTTCTTGCTCGTCTAGTAGTTGATTTAATCTTTCCTCTAAATAAGAGTTTTGTTTTTCTATCTTTTCTAGTTGTGTTTGTGTCCCTGTTACTTGCGTGAAGTTGCTTCTTGTATCTCCAATTTCTAGCTCATGATTTTCTTCTAGTAAAACATCCCACACAACTTTTATAACTTTTGCGTTCTCGTTCATTATTCCTAAGTCTTCATAATAAACTTTTAATGTGTCGCAAAGGTCAACTACTTCTATTGCTGTATTTCCAAAAACGCTACTTACTTTAGATAAATCTTGATAAGATAGTGTTAAGTTTAGTTTTGGCACTCCTACATTGTTACTTTTAATATAATGATTAGCTTCACTCCTTAACTTTTCAACTGTTCTTATCTTATCATCACTTGAAAAGTCTACTTTTAGTATTCTTCTATGTGTAAAGTTACTAGCGTGTGGACTGTCTATTATTATCTCTGGAAGTGTTATTATTACCTCTTCTTTGTCCTTATGTTTTGCGTTAGTATCTTGATACTTAACAAAAGGAAAAATAGACGTATAAGTTTCTAATATACTTTCCTCTTGTTCTATGTCTAATAAATTCTTACCGTAAGCAATTATTGTTGGTGTCTCTCTTCCCATTTGCTTATGTAGTTTAATGTTTAGATTATCGAACTCATATTCTCCGCCCCACACATCAAGAATAGAGCCTTCTTTACCTCCTAGCGCTTCTCTTGCGTTTTCCATCTTGTCAATAGTCCAGTTAGTCGTGTTGTTTGTTGTAATGTCAGACCATACAAAAAACTTATCCTTACTGTCTAATAGGTTATCTTTCCATATTTCAAGCGCATTTGTTGCGCTACCTTGTACTTTTATTTCTCCGTTGATAACATTCATAGCAGTTTTAACATATGATTCATGTTGGCAATAAAATTTGAATCCGTCTTTGTTTTTTGTTATTTGTGATACTATAAATCGTTGATTCTTGGCACGATGTCCTGCATCACTTTTTATTATCATTCCTTCTTTAATCTTTTCTACATCTTTTCCGTTTAAGCTGTAGTCAAATTCAAGAATATAAATTCCGTTACGCTCTCTTGAAACGTAACAATTAGAAGCATCAGTAAGCACTGATACTCCTAAATGTTCAAAATTAGTTTCGTTTGCGTTGTATAATATAGGATATGCCATTAAACGTTAGCCTCCCATCTAGGTGTAATTTCACAAGTAAAAGAGTTGTTATCCCAATTAATAGTATTTTCTCCTAGCTGTAATACTGGGAAAGGATAAGTATATACTTTATCGTATTGTGGCTCTTTGTTATTGTAATAAGCGGACTGTGTCTCGCAGTCAATTACAATATGTCCGCTAACACCTTTTAACTTAAATATTTGTGAATTAATAGTTAACTTCACATCTCCAGTACCTGTAAGTTTAATTAATGGTTTACTTTCTCTAAGCTCTGGATTTACTATTCTTTGTCCTTTTCTAATCTGAATAGGTTGAAGTCCTAGTTTTAAATATTTGATAGGATGTAATTTAAAGTTTAATATACATTTCTTTTTAGCGTTTAAACTACCTTTTATATTAAACGTTTCAAAAAATGCGGCTTTATATAAATATTTATCATCCCAGCTATACTCAAAGTCTCTCCATTCTCCGTTAGATTCTATTAACCATATATTCATTAATCTTGCTGTTTCTTCTACATCAACTTTAGGACTTGTTACTTGCCTTTTCTCTAAATACCTTGTGCCATCTTGTCTATTTTTAACATCAAGTGTTATATTCACTCCTTGATATAGAGTGAAAGGGAAGGCTCTTGGAATAGGTTTCAAATTCTTTTTATTACGAATCTTTCCGCCGTTTACTCCGTCTATCTCAATTAATTCTATATTCTTTTCAGTTGATTCTATCTCTATATCATCAACTAGCCTTAATCCTAACTCTTTAGACGTTATGCCATTGTATTTAATATACTTATTAATCAAGTCTTCCGCCCTCCTCTCTAATCATAAATTTAATTTGTTTGTATAAATCTCTTACATCATCTTTAGAATGATTCTCAAAGTTCTCAATATGTAACAATGCTTTGTAGTTATTAGCTGTACTATTGTTAACTGTGTTACCAGCTCCTACAGTTGCAAGACTTAATCCTCTACTACGTCCTAAACTTAACATTTTCTCAGGTGCTACACTCATTCCACTAGCTCTATCTACCATGTTACCTAGAGCCTTAAATACTGTAGGACTACCTTTTTCAATACCTTTTGCAAATCCTGCAGGAACGAACACACCTAATCTAGCAAATAATCTAGATGGGGAGTGAATCATAGCCGCTGCCCTTGCTGCTCGTTCTGCTTGTGCAACTAGAGCGTTTGCTGCTGCTGTAACTGCACCTAATGCACTCATCATTCCTTGCGCTAGTCCGTTACCTATTTGCGCTCCGATACTAACCATTGCGCCAATACCACTCCTTGCTACACCCTGCATTGCGCTATTGATACTACTCATTGCTCCAGTAATAGCTCCGATAGAACTATTTAAACCGTTAGCAATGTTTTGCCCGCATTCTTGCCCTGCTCTGCTTCCTGTTTGGCTCATTTCAGATGCCATTTGAGATAATGCAGATATGATTTGAGAACAAGCGCTTTGTACAGCACTTACTGCACTTTGCATAGAGCTAGTAATACTACTAGATACTGTTGACATAGCAGAAGTTACTGAAACTGCCATACTAGTAATTTGAATACCAATTCCAGCTACTGCCGTTCCTATACCACTTAATTGCGCTACTGTTGAAGTTATTGATGCGCTTAAAGCAGTAAATGACATTGACATTGCAGTTATTGCTGTGTTAAGTGTTGTAAACATCATTGATACACCGCTTAATGCTGCTCCCATACCTGTGATTGCAGCTCCGAACATTGTAAATTGTGCAACTGCCATTGTTAAACCTAAACTTAACGACATTATACTAACATTAAATGATTCTAGTTGTGCGCTCATTGCCGTTAATCCAGCTAATGAAGTTAGAGCGGCTGTTGCAAATGTTGATAAACCTGTGTTTGCAGCCGTTATAGATGCTGGGATAGTTTCAAATGCAGCTTTTATTGAATCAATAGGAGCTACCATACTTTGCAATGCTGTGCCTGTTGTTGCAGCTACTGTATTAATAGAATTTAAAGAGTTTGTGAAAGATGACATAGCGCTACTTAACGCTTCCATCTCTCCAGCTTTACCTGTTATTTCGCTTAATCCTTTTGCTACAGCTGCTAACGATTTAGCTAAATTCCACGCTCCAACGTCTGATATATTTCTGATTCCCTCTCCAAAAAGTCTGAATCCATTACCAGCACGCTCTGCAGATTCTCCAACACTTCTGATTACGTTAGCTATACCATCTAATACTGATTTAATGGCACTACCAACACTATTAATTACTGTTCCGATACTTTCGAAAACGCTCTTGATTCCGTTTCCTGCACCTTCAAATGCGCTTTTCAGTCCTTCTAAGACTGATTTAATAGAACTTCCTACACTTTCAACCACGCTAGCAACTCCAGTCATAGCGCTTTGAATTGCACTTCCAACACTTGATACAACAGAAGCTATCCCTTCGAATGCTAAACGTATTCCGTTACCTGCGCCAGTTGCAGCAGCACCAACTCCCACTAGTGCGCTCTGAATCGCACTACCTAAGCTAGTTACTACACTCGCTACACCTTGTAAGGCACTTTGAATCCCAGTTCCAATAGCTATAATAACTGTTGCTACACCTTGTAAAGCTGCTTGAAGTCCTGTTCCTAATGATGTAATGATTGAAGTTAAGGCTGTTCCTAGTGAGCTTATAATAGCTGTAAGTCCTCCAGAAAGTGCTGTGATTACTGCAGATATTGCTGTACCTAATGAGTTAAATACCATAGCAACGCCCTCTCCTTGCGTTCCTAATAGCGCAAGCCCTGCACAAACTAGAGCGATTGCTGCTCCTAGTGCTAAGAAGTTTTGCGGAGGAACTAATGCTATTGCTTGTCCTAGTCCTCTGAATGCAGTTGCTAGTCCTGTTCCTATTCCTTGTGCTGCTGTTGATATTCCTTTTCCTAAACTATCAATGATTTTAGGTACACCGCTTAACGCTGTTTTGATACCTTTACCAATTCCTTGCGCTGCTGTTGATATTCCTTTTCCAACACTTTGAACGCCTTTTCCTAGACCTTCAAATGCATTTTTCAGACCAACGCCTGCGTCTTTTACTACCGCTCCTATTCCTTTTAGAGCATTATTAATAACGCCACCGATTCCTTTAAAAAGCGACTCTAGTCGGCTTTTCGATTCGCTTACTTTACCAGTAACATCCTCTAACGGATTACCTACACCTTTACTAGCTCCTTTAGAGCCTTTTAGCATTTTAAAGAAGTCTAATCCTTTTGAAGCTAATTTAATAGCTTTAATTGAACTAGCTATCGCTAAGAATCCATAAGCTATAGCGCTTAATACACTTGGTGGGATAGCGCTTATAATCTTACCTATTGCGCTAACTACTTTAGCTGCCCATTTAACTATCTCTCCGAACACTCTTGCTATAACAGATAATACACCGCTATTAGCTAACGAGCTTATAATATGAGATATTGCATTACCAACACTTTTAAGAGCGTTACCAACTGCAGTAACTGCTCCGCTATCTCTGAATGCATTCCACATCTTTTTAACTGTGTTAGTTAACAATGTAACACCAGCAGTTATTTTGCTAACAATTCCATCAATATTAATTCCATCTAAGAAATGACCTAGTTTCTCTGCCATTCCGTCAAAGTCTATCTTCTCCATTGCATCAGTTAAGCTTTTAATAGCTTTAATTCCGAATTTACTAAGTTGTTTAAAAGCTGGCTCTAGTTTGTTTGCTAGTGCTTCTCTTGCGCCATCTATAGCTTGGTCTATTGTCTTAAATTCAGTTGCCATTTTAGAAAAGTCTGCGTTATTACCAACTTTCTTAATAGCATCGAAAAACTCTTCTGTTTTTACTGTTCCATCTTGAACTCCTTTTACAAGCTCCTCTAAAGACATTCCCATTTCTTTAGCTACTGCTGCCATCCCTGCGGGTGCTTGTTCCATCATCAATTTAAAATCTTGCCATGCTACTTTAGGTTTCGCAGCCATTTGAACGGCTTGTGTACTTAATGTTTTCATCGCTTGCGCTGGGTTTTCTGCAGCCGCTGCAAGTCCGCCGAATCCAGTAACTAACTTATCAGTCTCTTTAACTCCTACTGCTGCTAATTGTGAGTAAGTCTGCGCCATATCAGAAGCACTATAGATTGTTTTAGTAGCATAATCTTGCATGGCTCTTTTTGCAGTCCCTATCTCTTCGGAGCTTTTACCTAGCATTCGCATGTTGCCTTCGAATGTTTGCCACGCTTTAGAGGAGTTGTTAAGCTCTGTTAACATACTCTTAACACCGCTAGTAACACCGCTAATAGCCTTACCAATACCAGCACTAACTAAATTAGCACCTAACACGCTTTTAAATAGAGAGCCTGTCTTTTGTCCTGCACTTTTAAGCCCCTCTAGTGAATCTTTAATTCCCTTTATTCCAGATTTTGCCTTTTCTCCAGTTAAGTCAACATCTATTTTTACTTTACCTACTGCCATTATTCAACCTCCTTTCTTGTTTATTCTTTAAGATAATTTATTCTTCGTAAGGAAGTTCATATTCTTGCTGTAGTTTTCTCATATGCTCTTTATACTCTGTACTGTCGCTTTTACTTGGCTTCCATGAACGTATTTTTAAAACTTCCATGAATTTAGTATCGCTAGGAAGTCCATTTAACAGAGCATTAAACTTTTTCCAATGCAATTTTTGTCTTTCTTCGATTAAATCGATTCCATAAGCCTGAAAAAAAGAAGCGAATATATAATCCGCATCATGTTTAAGACTATATACTCGCTCCTCCTCTTTCTTTTGTTGTACTGGCATAGGATTACCAGCTAAATCATATTCAATTGCTTGTGTTTTTTCGTTGACAATGTGAGCTTTGAACACTTCTTCTAAGATTTCGTTTACTTCAATTAAGTCAAAATTTGAGAAATTAACACCAGTTAGCATTTGTAACGCTAAATAAGGCTTTATTTCTTCCTGTATCTCTGAATCTTGAAGTAATTCAAACACTCTTAACACTTTGCCAAAACTTAAGTCAAGAGGATAAACATCGCTACCAATTATTAAATTATCTTCTAATTTTCTCGATAAATTTAACATGATTAGTCTTCAAGATATTTCAATAGTTTATCTTCTTTATAAGTGTTCCCAACCTCGTCAAGTAAACCTTTAATCATTTGTATGGCAAATAATAAACAAGAAATACTAGACTCATTAGCTAAGCTATATACTCTTTTGAACACATCTGTATCGAATAGCGATTCCCATATATCTTTACTTAAATTGTAGATAGTGTCTATATCTTCCGTTGTTCCTGTCATATTGTTAGCTTGTTCTTCTAATTTACCTAGTTCTTTACCAACTCTATCAAGTTCTTTTATGTTTTTATCATTTACTGCAAAGTTAAGTGTAAACTCTCCAAATTCTACTGGAATAGTGTTTTCATATCTTTTTATAACAACCATGTTAAATATCCTCCTAAATTATATAAATTAAACTACTGCTGTCTCTTTTGGTAAAGTTACCCATCTTAAAGTACATTCAAAGTTCTCAAACTCGTTAGCATCTCCATCTCCTGCTTTGATTCCACTAGCAATGGCTACTGCTTCCCATTGTGTTTTGTTGTCTGAACTTACAACTTTAAACCATACTTTTCTCTCGTCCCCTACTTTGTAACGTAAGCCTGCAATTAGTTTTTGCGCTTCATCTTCTACATCGTAGTTACCTTCAAATGAGAATCCTGCTTTAACTGAAACTACTACTTCCTCTGGAGTTCCATCTCCATCATAGTATGCAATGTCGTCTGTATCTTCATCAGTTTCATCGTTTACAGTTTTAATGTATTTTGCTAATAGCTTATAATCTGCTTTTTGTGGCGCTGTTGTTGGATTAGCAGGGTTAAATACTGCTACATAGTGCTTTCTAAGTGCGTTCTTTTGTCTTGCCATTAATTAATCTCCTTTGATTTCTAGTTTTGCTGTTAGTGTTAGTGTGTAAATGAAAAAGCCTTGCTCATCTTGTCCACTGACAGATGGCTTTGCGATTTCCATTTCTAAAAATTGATACGAATTGTTTAAACTAGGTAATTTTATTCCGAATTGTGATAAATAGCTGTGAATAGTCCATATAATAGCATTTGCTCGTTGATTGTCTTTGCTCTTAACTGCTATCTCGTAAGGTAAGCTAATTTCTTGTGAGCCGTCCATAAATAGTTGTTCTACACGTCCTCCGCTTATCAAATTAATAACTAAGTCGTCTTTCTCGTTGAAATAATCAATCCTTGCTTTTAATCCTAGATTGAGTGTATTTACATAATTGCATAGTACTTCTTGAAAATCATTGTTTGTTATCATTGTAAATTAAGTCCTTTCAATACTATTTCTTCCCATTTACTCATATTAGAAGCTTCTGCTTTTTCTACCCATTTAGTACCAGTTCCTAGTGTCGAATACTTCCTAAATGTAACAATACCATTTGTACCGAAGTAGTGTGCTCTTGCATATACTGTATGCCATACTGCAGCAGCTCCCTCTGTTCGTCCACTTCCTACAAGTTTTCCTGTTTTACCTTGCGGTACATAACGTTCTGAATCCATAACAACTTGATTAGCTACTATAGTTCCAGCCTTTTTAATACCTGCAGGAGTAACAGAGTTCTCTAATTTCGATATATCGTAACTAATTGTAATACTCATTAAATTACGTTGACCTCATATGAGAAGATTTTGCCATTAAAGTAATTAACTTGATAACTTACTACTTCATAAGTTCCATGCTCATCTGTAATTTGTGCTTGTAACCAACTATCATCTACTTTCACTTTTGAGAATCTAGGATATATAAATATATTCCCTGTGCGATTCCTAACTGTGTTAGTAAGTTTACTAGCTTTATCAGTCTTATCAACTGTAAGTCTATCAAACCTTACAAAATCAACTGTAAAAGGCTCTTGGTGGGTTTGCTTTCCCCACATATCAACATCATCAACTAATTTAACTTGGATAGTGTCAGTTAGTAGTCGCTTATCTATCATAAACAGCCTTTCTATATCCGAAACCAACGCTATTTAGTAAGTTAATTGTATCTTGTGAGAGATTGAAGCTATCTTTTATAGCGTTAGTTGTGTTATTGCTGTAATTGATTGTTGTTCTACCTATAGACAAGCTGTTTAAACTTGCCTTATCTTCTGCGGTTGTAATTCCGCTAGTATCCATGTAATTTATCTGATATGCTATTGCTTGCTTGACTGCGTTTTTTCTTATCGGATTATCTTCCTCAAAGTCTATGCTGTGATAG